>ERZ859776.681-NODE-681-length-15058-cov-5.903019_pt1 | contig 15058 bp, 16 predicted proteins | sample MGYA00509987_ERZ859776 | MGnify/ENA primary metagenome ERZ859776 (study PRJEB30046, sample SAMN00715146) | human gut metagenome | study: EMG produced TPA metagenomics assembly of the A metagenome-wide association study of gut microbiota in type 2... | reverse complement strand
ATCATGTAGATAAATTATCATGTAGATAAATTATCATGTAGATAAATTATCATGTAGATAAATTATCATGTAGATAAATACATTATGTAAGATAATATAGTAATATATAGAAGGAAACAAACATGACAGATACAATAGCGGCGATCGCGACTGCGGTTTCAAATGCAGGAATCAGCATAATAAGGGTAAGCGGTAGTGAAGCAATTCAGATAGTGGATGAAATATTTGTGACAAAGGGTGGAAAGCATATTTTGAACAACGTGGCATCCCATACGATCCATTATGGTTTCATTCAGGAACAGGATGAAATGATCGATGAAGTTATGGTTTCTGTCATGAAAGCACCAAAGAGTTATACTGCGGAAGATGTTGTGGAAATTAACTGCCATGGTGGTGTCCTTGTAACAAATAAGATTTTGAAAACTGTTCTTTCCCATGGAGCAAGAATTGCAGAGCCGGGTGAATTTACAAAGCGTGCTTTCTTAAATGGTAGAATTGATCTGACGAAAGCAGAAGCTATTATGGATCTGATCGAGGCAAAAAGTGATTATGCATTGAAGGCTTCCGAAAATCAGTTACAGGGAAAGATTTATGATGAAGTTGTAAAATTAAGAAAGAAAATAATTTATGAAATAGCATTTATAGAATCTGCTATCGATGATCCGGAACATATCAGCCTGGATGGATATACGGAAAGATTAATGCAGGTTGTAGATGCTGTTTTAATTGAGATAGAAGAGCTGATCAAAAATGCAGAAAACGGTAAACTCATAAAAGAAGGAATCGATACAGTTATCGTTGGCAAACCAAACGCCGGAAAATCTTCTCTGCTCAATCGCATGCTTGGAGAAGAAAAAGCAATCGTTACAGATATTGCCGGTACAACAAGAGATATCATACAGGAATCCATGAAGCTTGGTGGTATTTCTTTGAATCTGATCGATACTGCGGGAATTCATGAAACAAATGATGTGGTAGAAAAGATTGGTGTCGGAAAAGCAAAGGAATGTATCGAAAAAGCGGATCTTGTCGTATATGTAGTCGATGCCTCCGTACCATTGGATGAATCAGATCAGTCTATTATAGAAATGCTTTCCGGTAAAAAAGTAATTGTGCTGTTAAATAAATCCGATATGGAAACAGTTGTCTATGAGCAACTTATGAGAAATAAGATTGCAGATATTATTGGAAATGATATGGATCAGTGCAGGATCATATCTACTTCAACAAAAGAAAAAACAGGATTGAGAGAATTTGAAGAACAAATCAGAGATATGTTTTTTACAGGTGAGATTTCATTTAATGATGAAGTTCTTATTACAAATGTGCGACAGGAGAGAGCACTGGTAGATGCGAAGGAATCACTTTGTCTGGTAAAGCAAAGTCTGGAAGACGAAATGCCGGAAGATTTTTACAGTATTGATCTGATGAATGCATATGCTTCTCTTGGCAGTATTATAGGAGAAGAAGTAGAAGATGATTTGGTACAGGAAATCTTTTCAAAATTCTGTATGGGTAAATAAAAATACAAGATTTATAAATTGGGTTTTGAATGGAAAATATGATACTATTTATAAAATAGTTAGCATAAGGTAACTTTATAAAATTAAATCATGATCAGATAAGTATATAATCGAAGTTGTAGATATAATGATTATTTTAAGTATTTATGATAAGTAATAAAGAAGGAAATGAAAATGACAGAAGATATCAGAGATGAAGTAGATATATGTGTGGTAGGTGCAGGTCATGCCGGTTGTGAAGCAGCACTTGCCTGTGCCAGACTTGGATTGGAGACTGTAATCTTTACAGTCAGTGTAGACAGTATTGCACTTATGCCATGTAATCCGAATGTAGGTGGTTCCAGTAAGGGACATCTTGTCAGAGAACTGGATGCACTTGGCGGAGAGATGGGAAAGAATATTGATAAGACTTTTATCCAGTCAAAAATGTTGAACGTATCAAAAGGTCCTGCAGTACATTCTCTTCGTGCGCAGGCAGATAAGCAGAATTATTCCAGAGAGATGAGAAAGACTTTGGAAAATACAGATCACCTTACAATTAAGCAGGCAGAAGTATGTGAAATTTTAGCAGACTACGATGAAGCTTCCGGTCAGCAGATCATTAAGGGTGTGAAGATTTATAACGGTGGTATTTATAAATGTAAGGCTGTTGTGCTTTGTACCGGTACTTATTTAAATGCCAGATGTCTTTGCGGTGAGTCTATTACCTATACTGGTCCAAATGGTTTGCAGGCGGCAACTCATTTAACGGACAGCTTAAAAGCACTTGGTATTGAGATGCAGAGATTTAAAACTGGAACACCTGCCAGAATGGATAAAAGGTCAATTGATTTTTCTAAGATGGAAGAACAGTTTGGTGATGAGAGAGTAGTGCCTTTCTCATTTTCAACAGATCCGGAATCTGTACAGATCGATCAGGTTTCCTGCTGGCTGACTTATACAAATGAAAAGACGCATGAGATCATTCGAAATAACCTGGATCGTTCTCCAATCTATGCAGGTATTATAGAAGGAACAGGTCCGCGTTATTGTCCGTCCATTGAGGACAAGGTTGTAAAGTTTGCTGATAAGAACAGGCATCAGGTATTTATTGAACCGGAAGGTCTTTATACAAATGAGATGTATGTCGGTGGAATGTCTTCTTCTTTACCGGAAGATGTACAGATTCAAATGTATCGGACTGTTCCGGGACTGGAGCATTGTAAGATTGTCAGAAATGCATATGCGATCGAATATGACTGTATCAAACCGGATCAGTTATATCCTTCCCTTGCTTTTAAAAAGTTTGACGGTTTATATTCCGGTGGACAGTTCAACGGAAGCAGCGGATATGAAGAAGCAGCAGTACAGGGATTTGTTGCAGGTGTAAATGCTGCAAGATATGTGCAGAAGAAAGAGCCGGTTGTGATTGACAGAAGTCAGGGATATATAGGTGTTCTGATCGATGATCTTGTAACAAAAGAAAACAGAGAGCCATATCGTATGATGACTTCCCGCTCTGAATATCGTTTATTGTTAAGACAGGATAATGCAGATCTCCGTCTGAGAAAGATAGGATATGAAATCGGACTGATCACTCAGGAGCAGTATGATTATGTTGTGCAGAAAGAAAATTTGATTAAAGAAGAAGTCAATAGATTACAGAGTTTGAAGATTGGTGCAAATAAGAAAACGCAGAAATTTTTGGAAAGACATAACAGTGCATCTTTAAAAACAGGTACTTATATGTCTGAGCTTATGTGTAGACCGGAGCTATCTTATGAAATACTTGCAGAACTTGACGAGGATAGACCAATATTACCTTCAGATGTGATTGAGCAGGTAAATATCAATATCAAATATGATGGCTATATTAAGAGACAGCAGAAACAGGTAGAGCAGTTTAAGAAAATTGAAAATAAAAAGATTCCTGTTGATATTGATTATGATGATATTGGAAGTTTACGATTGGAAGCAAGACAGAAGCTTACAAAATACAGACCTCTTTCTGTCGGACAGGCTTCCAGAATATCCGGTGTATCGCCGGCAGATATTTCAGTCTTATTGATTTATTTGGAAACGTATTACAAGAGTGGCAAAATTCACTTTTGACCCCAATATCATAATATAGAGCAAAATAATATATAGATGTCATAAAATATTATAAAGTGAAATGGAATATAGAATATGTCGCATGATTTTAGTACCTTAATAAATAACTGTAAAAAGTGGAATATCGTTTTAACAGAAAAGCAGATCAAACAATTTGATCAATATTATGATCTTCTGGTAGAGTGGAATTCCTTTATGAATCTGACTGCAATTACAGAGTTTGATGAAGTATGTCAGAAACATTTTTTAGATAGCCTTTCCATTGTCAAGGCTTATCCTGAACATTATTTTGAAGAAAATACTTTCCAATTTATTGATATTGGAACAGGAGCAGGTTTTCCATCTATTCCAATTAAGATTGTATTTCCAAATTTGAAATTTACTTTGGTAGATTCTTTGAATAAAAGAATCAAGTTTTTAAATGAAGTGATTGATCAATTACAATTATCAGATTGTACTGCTGTACATGGCAGAGCAGAAGATCTGGCAAAAAATAGTTCTTACAGAGAACAATATGATTTTTGTGTTTCACGTGCTGTTGCAAACCTTTCTACCTTATGTGAGTATTGTATGCCATATGTGAAAGTCGGAGGCAGATTTGTTTCTTATAAATCAGAAAAAATTACAGAAGAGGCACTGAATGCGAAACATGCAATATCTGTTTTAGGTGGTAAGTTTGAAAAACAGGTTGAGTTTACACTTCCTGATTCTGATATATATCGTAATATTTATATTATCCAAAAAGAAAAAATAACACCTAAGAAGTATCCGAGAAAAGCGGGACTTCCGAGTAAGGAACCATTATGATATATTAAAAAATAAACAATACTAGATATAGAAAGAATGTAAATTTGTTTCACGTGAAACATTTTTGCATTCTTCTTTTTATAGAATCAATATAATGTTTCACGTGAAACATATAGATACTAAATATAGTGATAAATTCGTGAAACATTTTATTATATACGAAATGTGAAACATTATATAGAAAAATAAGAGAATACAAGATATAGTTGAAACCTTATTTTTATTGAAAATAGTCTATATTTTTGGACAAACTTGTTATAGATAAAACAGCTATTTAGTGATATAATCATTTAATGTGTGAGAAGAACGATTCAGATGGAAATCCTATAGGAGGAAAATATGGGAAGAGTAATAGCAATAGCAAATCAAAAAGGGGGAGTTGGTAAAACAACAACTTCAATTAATTTATCTGCCTGTCTTGCAGAAAAAGGAAAAAAAGTTTTAGTGATTGATACAGATCCACAGGGAAATACAACAAGTGGACTTGGAATTGATAAGAATGATTTGGACAATACCGTATATGAGTTGATATTAGGTGAATGTTCTATTTACGACTGCATTGTAAAAGATGCTATTCCAAACGTATCTGTTTTACCATCTAATGTAAATCTCGCCGCAGCAGAAATTGAGCTGATCGGTGTAGATAAAAAGGAATTTATTTTAAAGAACGAAGTAGACTTTGTGAAGGATGATTATGATTTTATCATCATTGACTGTCCACCTTCTTTGAATCTGTTGACAATCAATGCAATGACTACAGCTGATTCTGTATTAGTTCCTATTCAATGTGAGTTCTATGCACTGGAAGGATTAAGTCAGTTGATACATACAGTAAACCTGATCAAAGAAAGATTGAATCCTGATCTGGAAATGGAAGGTGTCGTATTTACCATGTATGATTCAAGAACAAATCTTTCTATGCAGGTTGTAGAAAATGTAAAAGCAAATCTACAGGAAAATATTTGTGAAACAGTGATTCCGAGAAATATCAGACTTGCTGAAGCACCAAGTTATGGTATGCCAATTACCATGTATGATCCAAAATCATCCGGTGCTGATAGTTATAGAAAATTAGCAGACGAATTAATCAACAGAAAGGGTGCATAAGATGGCGGTAAATAAAAGGGGGCTCGGAAAGGGTCTGGATACAATGATCCCTCCGGTCAAAAATGAAAAGAAAAGTGAAAAGGGTGATCCTGCAAAGGGACCTGAAACACTTGTTAATATTACAAAGGTAGAACCAAATAGAGAACAGCCAAGAAAGAATTTTGATGAAGATGCACTGTTAGAGCTGTCGGAATCTATTAAACAATATGGATTATTACAGCCTATTTTAGTACAGGATCGAAAAGATTATTATGAGATCATAGCAGGTGAAAGAAGATGGAGAGCTGCAAAGCTTGCAGGTCTGAAACAGGTTCCGGTTATTATCAAGAATCTGACAGATCAGGAAATTGTAGAAATTTCCCTGATTGAAAATATCCAACGTGAAAACTTAAATCCAATTGAAGAAGCGCAGGCATATAAAAGATTGTTAAATGAGTTTCATCTGAAACAGGATGAAGTTGCAGAACGAGTATCAAAGAGCAGAACAGCAGTTACAAATTCGATGCGGCTTCTGAAATTATCGGACGATGTACAGAGAATGGTTATTGATGAGATGATCACAACCGGACATGCCAGAGCGCTTCTCGGTGTAGAAGATCCGGCAGAACAATATAATCTTGCACAGAGAATTTTTGATGAAAAGCTGAGCGTAAGAGAAGTTGAAAAGATTGTGAAAAATATGGGTAAACCTGTAAAAACAAAGAAAGAAAAAGTGGTTGATAAGAGTATGCAGGTTATCTATGATGATATCAGTGAAAAACTGAAAACACAGCTTGGTACAAAAGTAAATATCGTTCCAAAGGAAGATGGAAGCGGTAAGATAGAAATCGAGTTTTATTCGCATGATGAACTTGACCGGATACTTGATCTGATGAAATAAGAATGTAAATTTAGGAGGAACATATGAAGAGCCAGTTACTGGAAAGCATAGGACTAGGAAATATAGATATTGCTTATATTCTGATTGGATTGCTTATACTGATTCTGATTTTATTTATCTTATTGATCGTCAGCATGGTAAAACAATCAAAATTAAAAAAACGATATGAAGCATTTATGCAGGGTAGTGATGCACAGAGTATGGAAAGTCAGATAGCAGGTCTGTTTCAGGATATCGATACCTTGAAAAAAGATACAAAAGACAATGGAAAAGAAATCCGTCATATTTACAAGAGACTGGAAACTGTTTTCCAGAAGATCGGTATTGTAAAGTATGATGCTTTTAAGCAGATGGGCGGACAGCTCAGTTATTCCCTGGCACTTTTAGACGAGGGCAATAATGGATTTATAATCAATTCCGTACACAGTACAGATGGCTGCTATTCTTATACAAAGGAAATCAAAAAGGGAGAATGTGAAATTTCTCTTGGGGAAGAGGAACAGCAGGCACTCAATATTGCGATGAATGAGTAGATAAATTATATGAAAAAATTAGAAAAGAGGAAAAGAGTATGTTAGACATTAAATTTTTAAGAGAAAACCCGGATGTTGTAAAGAAAAACATCGAAAACAAATTTCAGAATGAAAAGCTTCCGCTTGTAGATGAAGTGATTGAACTGGATCAGAAAAAGAGAGATGCACAGCAGGAAGCTGACAGTCTTCGTGCTAACAGAAATAAGATTTCAAAAGAAATCGGAGCACTTATGGGACAGGGCAAGAAAGAAGAAGCAGAAGAGGCAAAGAAGAAAGTTGCTGAATTTGCAAACCGCCTTTCTGAGTTGGAAGTTTTGGAAAAAGAATATGATGAGAAAATTTTAAAAGATATGATGGTAATTCCAAATATCATTGATCCTTCTGTACCGATCGGTAAAGATGATTCTGAAAATGTAGAGATTACAAAATATGGTGAACCGGTTGTTCCTGATTTTGAAATTCCTTATCATACAGAAATCATGGAAAGCTTTGACGGTATCGATTTAGATGCTGCAGGCAGAGTAGCAGGAAATGGTTTCTACTATTTAATGGGTGATATTGCAAGATTACATTCTGCAGTACTTGCTTATGCAAGAGATTTTATGATCAATCGTGGCTTTACTTATTGTGTACCGCCTTTCATGATCCGTTCCAATGTTGTAACAGGTGTTATGAGCTTTGCTGAAATGGATGCTATGATGTACAAGATCGAAGGGGAAGACCTTTACCTGATCGGAACAAGTGAACATTCCATGATCGGTAAATTCATTGATACGATTGTTCCGGAAGAACAGCTTCCAAAAACACTGACAAGCTATTCACCATGCTTCCGTAAAGAAAAAGGTGCACATGGTATTGAAGAGCGTGGTGTATATCGTATCCATCAGTTTGAGAAGCAGGAAATGATCGTTGTATGTAAGCCTGAAGAATCTAAGATGTGGTTCGACAAATTATGGCAGAATACTGTTGATCTGTTCCGTTCTATGGATATTCCGGTACGTACGATCGAGTGCTGTTCCGGTGATCTGGCAGATCTGAAGGTAAAATCTTATGATGTAGAAGCATGGTCTCCAAGACAAAAGAAGTACTTTGAAGTAGGCAGCTGCTCTAACCTTGGTGATGCACAGGCTAGAAGATTAAAAATCAGAGTCAAAGGAAAAGACGGTAACAAATATTTTGCACATACATTAAATAATACTGTAGTTGCACCACCACGTATGCTGATCGCTTTTCTGGAGAATAACTTAAGAGAAGATGGTTCTGTTGCAATTCCGGAAGTACTGCAGCCATATATGGGTGGTATGACAGAGATCAGAAAGAAATAAATTACATTGTATTATGTAAACTATAATATAAAAAGTTAATGTGATAAGAAAATGAAATGAGAAAGGAGGCGAGATCCATGCATCGGTATTTACGAGCGATCGGATTCAGCAATTTAAAATCAAGATTACAGGTAAATAATCTGTTGGCATATGTCATTCAGAATGCAGATGAAAAGAAATATACATCTACGAATGATATGGACATCATGTTTGCGGAATACAGCATGGATTTTGCCGAAAATCTCGGTATTACGGTACGTGGGGAATTTAATGAAGAGAATCAGTTTGTATTTGATTATTATTTTCCTTACAGCAGAGGAACACAGATCAGTTCTTATGAGGATATATCCATTGAGCGCCATGCAGAGAAGGAATCCTATGCAGGAATCTGTGATGATATAAAAGTTGGCGTTTCTCTCATTTTCTATTTGCAAAATGTGATATCATACCTTAAAATAAAGAATGCAGACAGACTTCCCATCAAAGGAACTTCTTTGATCTTAAGTGCTTTATCTGTAGATGGTACGATCCTTCTTCCACTTGAAAAGAGAGAATCTGATCTAAAAAAGACGAAAAAAGAAAGTATCAACAGAAGTAAGCTGATCGCCGCCGCCAGAAACGGCGATGAAGATGCCATGGAAAGTCTGACACTGGAAGATATTGACACTTACACAAATATTTCCAGAAAGATCCTGAAGCAGGATGTATTTACACTGGTAGATACCTATTTTATGCCGTATGGTGTGGAATGTGACCAGTATTCTGTATTAGGTGAGATTATAGATTATCAGTTCGTGGAAAATAAAATGACCAAAGAAGAGATCTGTCAGATGACGATCTGCTGCAATGATCTTTATTTTGATGTCAGCATCAATAAAAAGGATCTTTTGGGAGAACCAAAAACGGGCAGAAGATTCAAAGGAATCATCTGGATGCAGGGTCATATCAATTTCCCGGAATGATCAATTTATTATATTGTTCTCGTAGTTAAATGGATATAACAATAGCCTCCTAAGGTTCAATCATGGTTGAGACTTATGGAAGTTGGAAAGTGATAAGTCAGAGTTCGATTCCAACAGGGATTGACCTGAATGTCAAAATAAGATACAATGGAAATTCATCACAAGAGTGATTGAATTCATAGATATGGTAGCCGGAGCCAAAAGAGCTGAAAAGCCCGAAAATACGGCATTTGTCTCCTTAGTTAAATGGATATAACGGGGTCCTCCTAAGACTCTATTGTAGGTTCGATTCCTATAGGAGACGCTCATTTTTAGCGGTAATGAAGATAGTTTCATTGCCGCTTTTTTTGTGCAGAATTGCAATTTCAGTGACAAATTTGTCAGCGAAACAAGGTTGAAAATACTGACTTTGTCAGCGGGGATGGATGCTTGTCACCGATTCATATTTTCCGGTCTGTCACCTAGAGGGATTAACTACAGCGTAGGATGAGTTTTGGGGTGTAAAATTAGGAAAAGCAGTGAGATAAAACACTATATTCTTGCCTGTGATATCAGGCCTGTCGGAAGAGTCCGTTCAGATTAGATAAAAACAATCTATTCTGGACGGGCTTTTTTGCGTTCAGGGAAAGGAAGTTGCCTATGGAAGAAAAGAAGAAATTGCTGGATCAGGATGAAAGAGTTGTAGAGATTGAGCTGGAAAGACTTCGGGGATTTGTAAACCATCCATTCAAGGTTCAGGCGGACAGTCAGATGATTGAATTGCAGGAGAGTATTAAGAAGTATGGAATATTAAATCCTCTGATAGTCAGACCGAGGCAGGATGGAACTTATGAGATCATATCGGGTCACAGAAGAAAATTTGCAGCTGAAAAGATCGGTTATCGTAAGGTACCTGTGATCATTCGCGTATTAAAAGATGATGAAGCGGTTGTATCTATGGTTGATTCAAATTTACAACGGGAAATGATCAGTCCAAGTGAAAAATCATTTGCTTACAAAATGAAGTATGAAGCAATCAAAAGGAAGGCAGGAAGAAGAAAATGTGGTCAGGTAGACCATAATTTGGGAAAGAAAAGCATTGAGCTTATTGGAGAAGAATGCGGAGACAGCCCCAAGCAGGTTCAAAGATATATCAAAATAACAGAACTTATTCCTGAAATGCTTGAAAAGGTGGATGACGGAAGTATGGGATTTACTCCGGCGGTTCAGTTGTCATTTCTGAAAAAGAAGGAGCAAAAGGAAATGCTGGATGCAATGGAATTTGCACAGTGCACACCATCACTTTCCCAGGCACTCCGTATAAAGAAATTGAGTGCGGATGGGAACCTTACAGTAAGGGATATGGAAGATATCCTAAGTGAAATTAAGCAAAAAGAGATAGACCGCGTAGTATTCAAAACGGAGCAGCTTCACAGATTTTTCCCTGTCAGTTACACGGCAGAGCAGATGAGGCGTGAAATTTTGGAAATGTTGAAATTAAATATGAACAAATATTGGGATGAATAAAGGAGGAACAGATTATGTGCAGAGTAATAGCAGTATCAAATCAAAAAGGTGGAGTAGGTAAAACAGTGTCATGTGTGAATCTAGGAATAGGAATGGCACAGGAAGGAAAGAAAGTGCTTATGATAGACGCTGATCCACAAGGAAGTCTTACAATCAGCTTAGGTTATGAGGAGCCGGATGAAATGGAGTATTCTCTGGCAACACTGATGATGAACATTGTGAATGATGAAAAACTGAATATAGAAAAGACTATCTTACACCATAAGGAAGGAGTGGACCTTATCCCAGCCAACATTGAATTATCAGCGATAGAGGTGTCTTTGGTAAATGCCATGAGCAGGGAACTGATTCTGAGATCTATGGTAGACAGGCTGAGAGAATTTTATGATTACATCATAATTGATTGTATGCCTTCACTTGGAATGATGACAATTAACGCATTGGCATGTGCAGATTCTGTACTGATACCGGTGCAGGCTGCGTATCTTCCGGTCAAAGGCTTACAGCAGCTGATCAAGACAATAGGAAGAGTAAAGAAGCAGCTGAACCCAAAGCTCAAGATTGAAGGAATACTTTTGACGATGGTTGATAACAGAACTAATTATGCCAGGGATATTTCCCTGATGGTGTATGATACCTATTCTGCATCAATTAAGGTATTTGAAACAGAGATACCGATGTCAGTAAGGGCATCAGAGGTCAGTGTGGAGGGTGGAAGCATCTATTCCTACTGTAAATGCTAAACCTGTTAAAACTTTTGCAAAAGCAATCTTTCCCCAGCCATTCTTTGTTGTTAATACCAAAGAACTTGTATTATCATGCCACTCATGCCATGAATGGAGAAAAAACGGATGATGGAAAATATATTTCCTCTTATCAGTGTAATCCGGAGCTTGTTGATCTGGAATTTGCTCAGGCAAAAAAGGAATATCTGCATAAGACATGGCGGCAGCCTAAGGGAGATGTGATTGCATATCAGATCCGCCAGTCCTTCAAGCCGGGAGAAATCACACCGGAGGAAGCAAATGAAGTCGGATATGAAACCGGTATGAGATTCACAAAAGGAAAGCACGCATTTATTGTGGCAACCCATGTGGACCGGGCACATATTCATAACCACATCATATTCAATTCCACCAATCTGGAGTGTGACCGAAAGTTCCGGGATTTCTGGTTTTCCAGAATTGCATTGCAGAGACTCAGCGACATTATCTGTCTGGAGCATGGTCTTTCTGTTATTCCAAAGGTAAGGCCGAGTGAGAGACAGCGGAGAACAAAGTACCCGGAACGTGTGAGCATAAGGGATGTCATCCGGGAAGATATTCTGAAATGCCTGGATCAGAAGCCGGCAGATTTTGAAGAACTTCTGAAACTTCTACAGGCAGAAGGATATGAGATCAAGCGTGGCAAGCATACCGCAGTCTGTGGGAAAGAACAGAAACGTTTCATCCGATTCCGTTCACTTGGAGAGGATTTTACAGAAGAAAATCTGAAAAAAGTGATTGCCGGAGAGAAAGAGCCTCCTGAAAAAAATGAAAAAGTGCCGGAACGGAAAGAAGCAAAACCGGAAAAGCGCAAGTTTGATCTGGTAGTTGATATTCAGGAAAAAATGGCACAGGGAAAGAACGGCGGCTATGTCCAGTGGGCGAAAAAATATAATGTGAAACAGTTTGCGGAATCTATTCTGTTTTTACAGCAGCATGATATTCATGATAAGAAAACGCTGGATGCATTGGTGGACGGGAGTTCTGCAAAATACCATGAACTGATGAAAACCATCAAAGATGCAGAGGAGAAGATGGCAGCAAATAAAGTGATCAAGACTCACATTATCAATTATGCCAAGACCAGAGAAACTTACATTGCCTATCGAAAATCAGGGTACAGTAAGAAATTTTACGAGGCACACCGGGATGAAATCACTCTTCACAAGGCGGCAAAGGAAGCATTTTCAAAACTGCCGGATGGAAAAATTCCGAAGGTAAAGGATCTGAATGAGGAATTTGCAAGAATGCTTTCAGAGAAAAAGGCAGCTTACAGTGAATACAAGAAAATAAAAAAAGAGATGCGGGATTATCAGATAGCGAAGCAAAATGTGGAATCCTTCTATGCTGCTCAGCAGAGCTGGGACATAGAGGAAGACATGAAAAAGAAGCGGCAGCAGGAAAGATAAGCATGCGGGCAATCATCAAAAATATAAATTGGAGGTTGCTCTCTTTTTTATATTCCGGCAGAGCAGGAATGTATCAGCACTCACAAAGTGAGGGCGCAGCTTGGCATCGAAGATGACATTCTAAGGGGATTGGGGATGTGCCTCCAACAAGCAAAACGCGCCCGTGTACGTACGGGGGCACTGCTTGCTAACTTGCGAAGCAATAACGATTGCGACCTTAAAGAGCCGCTATTTTAAGAAAAGGAGAACAGGATGGAAGATAGAAATACAGAGACAAAAGATATAGAGCAGGGAATGGTTATGGCAGCAGATGTAACAGATATCAGATTGGCACAGGCAGGATATTACTGGGATGCAGGGTATAATGAATTTGATTTCTCATGCAAGATCAACGGAGAAAAGGATATCATTCACATGGTACAGCAGAGGCATGATGACGGATATGGTCTTGTCATCCGAGCAGAAAAGAATGATATTTGGGATAGAATTACAGGAAGTGAAGCATTCAGGCTAGCGGAACAGGAACGACGCAGGGCGAAGAAAGCCGAGTATAACCGCCGCTATATGGAGAAGAAGCGCAGACAATGGAAAGAGCAACAGGAACGGGAGAAAGAACAGCAGGAAGCTCTTGAATTACCTGCTGCTTCCACCGAGAAAGGAGAACGCATAGCATGAGAATACTCATTGACAATGGCAACACCCCCGCCGCCCCGCGCCCGTATATCGGGCATTACGGGCGGTTGCGGAAAGCCTACCTTGAACAGTACCGCCCCGACCTCTACACCGCCCTTGTCGCAAATGAGAAGCTGCATGAGCATTGCGCCGAGATTGACGAAGCCGCCCGGAGCCGGATTGACCTTATCATGCCGCAGCTTGCAAGGAGCGCGGGAGCTACCGAAGCACTCAAAGCTACCGACCCCATGAAATGGGTGGGACTGATGAACGCTTGCAGGGCGCAAGCGGAGGAAATTGCCAAGTTTGAGCTAGTCTATGTTTGACGGTCAAGAGCCGGAAAAAACGGAAATCACGCGATAGGAGCTGCCCGGACGAGGAATGGTTCATCGGGGCGGTTTCTATTTGAAAATCCTCATTTTCCCCAAGTCAAGAGCCGGGAAAAACACCCGAAAAATGCCCCTATTGCGTAACAGGGGCGCAGAAAGGAGAGTTTATGAGAACAGGGCTTACGAAGCAGGAAAAGACCACCGATATTTGGTTTGACGAGAAAAACCCGATTATCCATATCCGCACCCACAACACCGACTTAAAGAAGCGGCTTGCCGCCTACTCCGGACAGTACCCCGACCAGTGCCGCCAGACCGACGCAGACCCCGAAACGGGCTGCATGGAGTTTGATATTGCAAAGGGGCGTTTCTCTTTCCGTCTGACCGCCCCATACAGCGAGGAACGCCGGGAGAGGGCGCGGCAGTACGCCAAAAAGACAATGCAGCTGAACCGCTAAAAGGATATGGAAATGTTCACATCTGTATGGTATAATTCTTTCGACACAGAAAGACAAATCGGGCTTTGTAGAGGTGAACTCGTATGAATATAGTTATAAAAAAGATGGAAACCGATGCCGAGATCAAAGGGAAAGCATACGTTCATTGGAAATCCTGGCAGGAAGCGTATTCCGGTATTGTGGATCAACGGTATCTTGACTCGCTGACATTGGATAAGTGCGAAAAAATTGCTTTTCGTCGGACGGATAATGTCATCATCGCAAAAGACGGCGATTCCGTTATTGGATTCGTCGGCTTTGGCAAATATCGCAATGACGAACTCGAGAACGCCGGAGAAGTTTTTGCTATTTATATTTTATCGCAGTATTACGGAAAAGGCATTGGGTATCGCTTGATGCAGACGGCGCTCTCAGAGCTTGCTGATCATTCGAAAATTGCAGTCTGGGTACTGAAAGAAAACACAAAAGCCATCCGTTTTTATGAACGATGTGGATACCGTTTTGACGGCAGAGAGCAAATCATTGAACTTGGATCTCCTGTCGTTGCGGCAAGAATGGTTTTAGAAAGATAAATTCCAGTTTGCCGCACAGACAACAGCCCCCTAACAACTGAATACCCACCCACCAAGAGCAGCTATTTTCACACAGAAAACGGCTGCTCTTTTCTTTTGCAAACAGGCAGAAAGGAGCGA
>ERZ859776.673-NODE-673-length-15228-cov-3.145126_pt1 | contig 15228 bp, 16 predicted proteins | sample MGYA00509987_ERZ859776 | MGnify/ENA primary metagenome ERZ859776 (study PRJEB30046, sample SAMN00715146) | human gut metagenome | study: EMG produced TPA metagenomics assembly of the A metagenome-wide association study of gut microbiota in type 2... | reverse complement strand
CCCACAACCTACTGATTACAAGTCAGTTGCTCTACCAATTGAGCTAAGTCGGCATAATTTATGTGGTGCAGAGAAAGGGATTTGAACCCTCACGCGATCTCTCGCACTGCCGCCTGAAGACAGCGTGTCTGCCATTTCACCATCTCTGCGACTGTGTGTATTATACTAAAAAAACGTCTTTGACGCAACAAAAAAGATAGGGAAATTAACCCTATCTAAAATTAACCCTATCTAAATATTTGAAACAATTTCAATTGGTGATTCTTTCGGATTGTAGTATGTCTTCACGATTGTAATGAGTTCCCCTCTTTGATCATATAGCGTTGTTTCCACCATAATCACAGGCATATTTAGGGGAAGCCCGAGTAAATTCGCATATTTAATTGGAATGATTTCCGGATAAAATCTTTGAACCATTTTTCCAACATCAAATACATTTTTAATATCCAACAATTTATGGATATTCGTCAAATGCGGATTCTCTACCTGATTATACAGGAAGAAGAATTCTTCAATGCATCGTGGACGACCACCTTGTTTATTCAAAGTAACAACCCTCAACAACAACGTATGTGTTGGTTTATTAAATCGAATCGCCATTTCCGGATACTCTTTCGCATTAAAATGAATCAACGATAAGTCATCTACATCTTGTTCTAACAAAATTTCCTTCGAACTATTTCGATTCACGAAAGTATGATCCGCAATAAACGTTCCTTTATTTTTGTCTCTATACAGAACTCCTTCTTCTACTAATTCATCGATTGCCTTTCTGATTGTCATGCGGCTAGCATCAAACAATAACGATAATTCTCTTTCCGATGGAATGGAAGTATTTACTTCTTTCGTCTTGATTTGTTCTAAAATCTCTTGTTTGATTTCTAAATATCTAGGCACAATTTAAGACTCTATAAAGCAGAATGCTCTCCATGGTTCCAAGTAATCAAGTAACATCATTTCATATTCTGGCAAATGTCCAACCACATTTTTTCTTCCATCATTAGGCATATCTTTTAATACTATATGAAGCTCTCCTTTATATCGTGAATACTCATCATTAACGATGACTACATCTCCTCGTTTCAAATCTCTTGTGTTCGCCACAGGAACACTTTCCTTTGCGAATGTAACTCTAGGCTGTGTACTGCGTACCATATACTCACTCACGTCACCACGAACAAAGTGTTGATGTTTATATAAAATCGCTTTTTCCACATCTGTAAGTTCCTTTTCAAGATCCACTTTGAAAGTAAGTATTCCCGAATCGATTTTGTTTAATTCTTTAAACTCATCTTCACTCGCATAGCAATTTGCGACAATTACATCATCCACCAGCCCTGTCGCAAACAAGTGTCTTGCCGCCACGTCAATAGGCAGTTCTCGATGCATTTCCAATGTACACAATCCTTCATTCACAGGCCAAGGTCCATAACTTGCAGGTACATTTGAAGAAACAAATGCCGCAATTGGCAAATTATATTTTTTAATGTCTTTACAACATTTTTCAAAATGTGAAAAACTTAGACCCGTATATTTCTGAGGATAAAAATTATGACAAGTAATCAAGTTATTTGGATTTGGATGATGACTCATAATATTCGCAATATATTGATTGCCAAAACTAGCATTGATTTCAATCTTCAATCCATATGGATTATAAGACATTAATGCCTCTTTTAATGAATCAAATCCTTCATCTAAACGAATTCCATCTGCATGAATCTCATGGAAAAAAGATAAATCATCATATGAGATATCCAGGCGATCAAAGACATAAGGAGCCACATCAAAGATTACTTCCATTCCCAAAGAATGTGCATAATCGTTCAATCCTCTAAATTCTTCTACAATTTCTTCTCTTGGTTTGTCTACACTTAACAAACAACTAAACACTCTTTTGCATCCATATTGACTTGCTAATTTTAAATACGCACGATCCTTTTCTGGTGTCGAATGCTCTGGATAAATTGATACTCCTAAACGTTTCATTATGCTTCACCCTCTTCCTGCAGATGCGGACGTTTTTCAGTTCCAATCTGATTTCCGTTCGCCTTAATATATTTTTCTAAAGAACGCAACATGTTCTTTGCACGCTTTTTAGCTTTTCTTTTATAGAAGAATGAAACAAGTTTAAAGTTCGCATCATGCGTTTTCGTATCCCCTTCAAAAGATTCTTTATAAGATACACCAATAGAATCTTCATCTAAAACTTCAATCTGATACGAAATCATGTTGACTCCTGTAGAAGACTTAAATTCTGCAACATAGCTTTTGGGATACTCAAATTCAGTAATCGTAACTTTGACATTTCCTTGCCTACCCACTTTATTTTTTAAAGTCTTCGTATAGGAATATCCTTTGTGTAATTGTGAAGTACGAATATTTTTTCCTGTTGACTCTTTGATGTCATAAGCTATTGATTCTGCAATCTGCGTAAAAAAATCTTCGGCACTTACATAAAGTCTTTCATTCACTTCAACCATGTTAATTCACTCTTCCTTTTTTTATTAAAAGCCATGATTTTTATTTAGTTCGTTGAACCAGTATCCTGACTTTTTGATTCTTCTTTCTTGTGTTTCTAAATCCAATTCAATCAAACCATAACGGTTTTTATAGGCATTCAACCAGCTCCAACAGTCAATAAATGTCCAAACGTGATATCCAATACAGTTACTTCCCGCTTCAATTCCTTTAGCTAGCCACGTTAAATGATCTTTATAGAATTCAATACGATAATCATCTTGAATTTGTCCATCCACACGGAAACGCTCTTCATTTTCAACGCCCATTCCGTTTTCTGTTATCATCCACTCAATATTACCATAATTTTCCATAATATTAATAGCAATATCATAGATACCTCTTGGATAAATTTCCCATCCACGATACGGATTCATTTTTCTTCCAGGCATTACATATGGATCATAATAATAAGATGGCATAAATGGCGCTTCTGGGTTTGGTAAAGATGCACGTGCACATACACGAACTGGTTGATAATAGTTAACACCTAAGAAATCCACAGTATTTTCTCGAATTACAGCATTATCTTCTTCTGTGTAAGTTGGCATTAAATCATGTTTTTTGATAATTTCAATCAACATTGGATCATATTCACCTTTAACAGATGGATCCAAGAAACTCTTATTTGCGAATAATTCTGCGATTTGAGCCGCCTTAACATCCGCTGGATTTTCACTTCTTGGATAAGCTGGTGTAAGATTCAATACGATACCAATTTTTCCACCCTGATTTAATGCACGGTATTCTTTGATTGCTAAAGCAGAAGCTAAAGCTGTATGATAAGCAACTTGAACAGCTGCCTTTGGATCTACCTTACATGGATAATGATATTGTTGTAGATATCCACATTCTACGTGTACAATTGGCTCGTTAAATGTAAACCAACGCTTAACGATGTCTCCAAATAATTCAAAACATTTTTTTGCGAATGCAGCATAATGATTTACTACTTCTCGATTTTCCCAACCACCAATTTCTTGCATCGCAACAGGCATATCGAAGTGGAATAAGTTAACGAATGGCTCAATATCGTTTTTTCTCATTTCTTCAAATACATCACGATAGAAAGCTACAGCTTTTTCATTAACTTTGCCATATCCTTCTGGGAACATACGTGACCAGCTAATTGATGTACGGAATGAATTATGTCCTGTTTCTTTTAGTAACTGAATATCTGATTTATAGTTTTTATAGAATGTTGAAGTATTTTCTGGCCCTACCTCATTATGGAATTTAAATGGTTCTTCCTCATACCAAAGATCCCAAATATCCTTTCCTTTTCCATCTATTGAGTGAGCTCCTTCTGACTGTGTAGAACTCGTAGCACTACCAAAATAAAAGTTTTCTGGAAATTTTACCATTTTCCTTGTTTTCTCCTTTCCTTACGAGCCCCTTTTTTCAAGATAATGACCCCAAACAAAACAATGACCAATCCTCCTATGATAAATACATATGGAGCATCTGTCTGTGGCGCCATCATGATAAACAGAAAGCCTAATCCGATAAAAAACACTTGCCAAGAGGCCCATTTTTTCATAAATATTTCTCCGTTTCTTACTTATTATCTAATTTTTTATTTAATGCGATAAATTTTTCTGCAATGATTTTAAAGTTTTCTGCACTCATCAATTGATCTTCCGCATGCAACAACAATAAGACTACTTCAACTCGATCTCCACTTGCTTCTTTTTGAATCAATTCAGCATGAGCTGTATGACCTTGAACAAAGAATTCTTCTCCTTCTTTGATTTTAGCTTCAGCTTCTTCAAATTTTCCTTCATTTGCCAAATCGATAGCTTCAATATAACTTCCTCTTGCCATTCCTACAGAACTAATGATCTGAAAGCAAGTCATTTCAATACCTTCCATCGTAACCTCCTCATGTCCATATAGAAGGATAGGCAGGTGTATTCCCACCTGCCTACCGAAATTATTTATTAATTATTATGAATTTTTTTCTTGTTCTCTATTTGCCAACAATACAAATGGTGTCCAAATCAAGAAAGAAATGAATAGGTTCAATAATGCAACTAATGCAGCCATGAAGTTTCCACCAGTAGCTAAGAATGCATATACACCAACTGGCATAACCCAAGGAACCTGAACGAAGCATGGAGGAATAATTCCTGCAGCTGTAAATCCGTAAGCAACCATTGCACAAATTGGTGGTACAAGTAACCATGGAATCATGTACAATGGGTTCAATACGATTGGCATACCGAATGTAACCGGTTCGTTGATATTGAAGATACCCATTGGAGCAGACAATTTAGCAACAGCTCTTGAGTCTTCACGTTTAGAGAATACAAAGATTGCGATCAATAGGCCTAAAGTAATACCAGATCCACCCATTTGACAATATGCATCGATAGAACCACGAGTGAAGATATAAGGCATTTTTTCTGTAGATCCTGTTTCATTCCAAACACGTAAGTTTTCCAATAATGCAGGAGTGAAAACACCTTCTGTGATTGGAGCCATAACGTTAGATCCGTGTAATCCGAAGAACCAGAATAATTGGATCAAGAACATCATGATCATAACGCTGAATATGTTTTGAGATAATCCTAATAATGGTTTTTGGATCCATTCAACGATTAAGTCATTTGGATATAAACCAGTTGTTGCGATACAAATTTGTGTAACAATACCGAAAGTATAAATAGCAATACATCCTGGAATAATTGCAGCGAATGCGTTACTTACTGCAGGAGGTACTGTATCCGGCAATTTAATTGTGATCTTTTTCAACATTAATTTAACATAAATCATTGAAGATAATAGACCAACAATCAAGCAAGTAAATAAACCACCAGAACCTGTATAAGCCTGTCCTAAATAACCCCAGTTTGAAACGCCTGATAATACTACGTTTTCACCATTTAGAGCTACATTTAAACCAAGATCTTTCAAAGTGTCTAATGCACCAGCATCTACACCACCCAATGTGTAGTCAAATACAGCACTTTGATTCATACAAGTAACAACCGCAGCAAACGCGATTACACCACCAGCAACAGGGTTAACATCGTAAGATTTAGCGATGTGATATCCTAAAGCGAATGTAAAAGCAATACCCAAAATAACGATTGAACCAAAATAAACGTTTCCATTGACACTAATCAAAGGTGTCGTAGCTTGCACAAATGCATTTCCTGGTCCCCACCAGCTATTTGGCAAGTCACGTAAGAATACGTTCAACAATACAGCAATACTACCAACCATAGTGACTGGCATAATAGAGATAAAACCATCACGCACTGCAACTAAATGTCTTTGAGAACCGATTTTAGCTGCAACTGGCATGAAGTTTTTCTCCATCCAATTCATAAATTTCTCCATTATAATAATATCCTTTCTGATTATGTTCGGAATTTTTTACTACTTATTAAGCAATTCCAAAGCTTGGTCTAGCACTTTCGCACCATTCATTGTGCCATAAGCCTGCATATCGATAACTGTAACTGGTTTGTCTCCAGCAATTCCTTGCATTTTTGACAACAAGAAACGTACTTGAGGACCTAACATCATGATATCTGCTTTGCCAATGTTGTTTGAAGCTTCAGCATCAGCAACTGCCCAAATTTCAGCTTCAACGCCCTTAGCTGCAGCAGCATCTTTCATTTTGTTTACCATCATACTCGTTGACATTCCGGCAGAGCACACTAACAAAATTTTTACCATAACAAACTCCTCCTTTCCAGTGGTATAGACCACAAACCTTCTCTAGTCTATCATTTTAATATTTCTTTTGCAACCGTTTTCAACTCTTTTTATGATTTTAATGTGAAATCACATTCAAAAACACAATTAATCATATTTGTCTAACTTAAAACAAACATGAATAGACATAGTGAATTTATTATTATCGCTTTATTTAAGGCCTTTATGTCTTCTTTGAATGTTTATGCCTAAATTAGAATAGACATGATAATTCCGTATATCTAGATATTTATGTTTTGAATTATTCATACTAAAATAAACCATCCTGATTTTATAATGGTCTAAATTTATCTTGCAAGTTCAATATAGTTCGTTGTACCATGGTATAGACCACACAGTGAGGAGGCTAAAAAAATGATAAAGGAATCCATTAAAATCGTTACGATTGGAGGCGGAAGCAGTTATACCCCTGAACTTATCGAAGGATTTATCAAACGCTACAATACTTTACCTGTCAAAGAATTATGGCTTGTTGACATTGAAGCAGGAAAAGAAAAATTAGAAATTGTTGGGGCTCTGGCAAAACGTATGGTAGAAAAAGCCAGAGTCGATATGAAAATCATTTTAAGCTACGATCGTCGTGAAGCTTTAAAAGGCGCTGACTTTGTCACTACACAAATGCGCATAGGACGTTTACCTGCACGTATCCTTGATGAAAGAATTCCATTAAGTCATGGCATGATTGGCCAAGAAACCAATGGTGCAGGTGGAATGTTTAAAGCATTTCGTACAATTCCTGTTATTTTAGATATTGTCAAAGACATGGAAGAACTATGCCCAGATGCATGGCTTATCAATTTCACAAATCCAGCTGGAATCGTAACCGAAGCTATTTTGCGCCATACAAACTTCAAGCGTGCCATCGGCCTATGCAATGTACCTGTTAATATGGTAGCTGGCTTTGCGAATATTTTAGGTGTTGAAGAAGAACGCGTAACTATGGAAATTCAAGGTGTTAACCACTTCATCTTTGCGACTGACGTATTTGTGGATGGTGTATCTTGTTTTGATGAATTATTAAATAAATATGCCAATCTAAATGAAGAAGATACGATTCAGATGAAAAACTTTGTTTCTCATCCATATTCTTCAAGCTTTATTAAAGGCATTCGTGCCATTCCATGCCCATATCATAATTACTACTTTTTCACAAAAGAACAATTAGAAGAAGAACTTGAACAATTTAAAACTGGGACTGTTCGTGGTGAAGTCGTATCCGAAACTGAAAAAGAACTTTTCGAACTTTATTCTCATGAAGAACTTCAAGAAAAGCCTGAACAATTATCTAAGCGCGGTGGCGCTAAATATTCAGATGCAGCATGTAACTTAATTCAAAGTATCTACAATAATACTGGCGACATTCAATATGTAGATGTTTTAAACAATGGCACTATTTCAGATTTACCAAACGAAAGTGCAGTCGAGGTTGCCTGTCGCATTACTGCCGATGGTCCAAAGCCATTAGCCACTGGAAATTTAAAGTTAGCTATCTCTGGCTATGTTCATACAATAAAAACATTTGAACGCCTCGTTGTAGAAGCTGCTATCAAAGGAGATCGTGACTTAGCCGTAACTGCATTAAACATGAATCCTCTTTGTCCTAGTGACACATTAGCTAATATTGTCGTAGATGAACTATTAGAAGCCCATAAAGAATATCTTCCGCAATTCAAAATAAAAGACTGATCGAAATCAGTCTTTTATTTTTGTCATCGCAAGCATTGCCGCACCAACAATACCAGGTTCTTCTAATTCAGCTTCTTTGAATACCACTGGCTGCATTCCTTCATGAATCATTGAACGATAGTACGTTTCCATCTTATCAAAGAAAACATCTTTACCTTTCATAACACCTCCACCAACGACAAAGACGTGTGGATCACAAATATGGGCAATGGCACTAAACATCATAGCCAAGTTATAAGCCATTTCATCAACTAATTTAATAGCCTTTTCATCCCCTTGACGAGCTAGATCAAACACATCTCCAGCATGATGAATGGAATCGCCAAATATTTCTTTTCCTTTTCGCGTTAAAGCTGTTCCACTCGCTTCATTTTCAACAGCACCTGCATTTAAAATATTATATTTAGGTGCATTTCGATCTACAATGATATTCCCAACTTCTCCTGCATGACCATTCTGTCCACTTAACACTCTTTGATCTATGGATAATGCTCCACCAATACCGGTTGATATAGTCACGTAATATACAATTGGATACTCTTTACCAGCACCTAGACAAGCTTCTCCAAGTGTTGCCACCTTAACATCGTTATCCATAAATGTTGGTTTGTTGAAATAATTTGAAATATGTTCAACAATTGGATATCCCACTAGTTTTGGTAAGTTTGTGCTCACAATAATTTTTCCATGAATTGTATCGATGGGTCCTGGAACGCCTAATCCAATACCTTCACAATCCTTATATCCATCAATAGATTCGATTAGATGAATGATTTTATTCATCACATGTTCGCAGCCTTTTTCAGGCTCACTCGCATCCTTAACCATTTGTAGGATATTTCCCTCTTCATCAACTTTAGCTACACGAATATTCGTTCCACCTAAGTCAACCGCAATAAATGTTTTCATAAGTTATTCTCCTCTACCTCACTATTCACACATCCATTGTATGTTACCGTTTACAATAAAACAAGCAAATTAAAAATGTGACCTTTTTAACAGTCACATTTCGCATATATATCAATTAAATTTAATAAAATTTCCACATTCTTTTCCATCGACTGAATGGGAACATATTCAAAACGTCCATGCGCATTCTCATATCCTGCTGATAAGTTAGGACAAGGAAGTCCTCTATGAGATAGGGCAGAACCATCGGTTCCTCCTCTAAATGGTTCTGTTTGAGGAACAAGACCCACACTTTCAATGGCTTGTTTCAAATATGGAATCATGAATGGCACTTGATCAATCACTTCTTTTAGATTACGGTATTGAATTCTTTGTGTAATATTCACAGTACCTTCGCCATATTCTTTATTCAACATGTCCACTATCATTTTTAGTGTGTGATTACGAATATCAAACTGCAAGCTATCATGATCACGAACATTGATTTCAATCTTGGCATATTCACAATCCCCATGAAAACTAACCACATGATAGAATCCTTCTCTTCCTTGAGTATATTGTGGTTTTTCTAATGCCGGTAATTTATTTAAGAATTCATTTCCAATATCCACCGCATTTTTCATAATGCCCTTTGCGGTAGCTGTATGTACTGAAATACCATGAATTTCAATTGTTGAAAGACTCGCATTAAAAGTTTCATCCATATAATAGCCCAAATGATCTCCATCTAGTGTATATGCGATGGGTGATTTAAAGCGTTCTAAATCTAAATCTTTAGCTAGTCCACTCACTTCTTCATCTGGTGTAAATGCGACAGATATAAAATTATGTTTGATTTCTGGATGTTTCACTAAATACTCCAATAAAGTCATAACAGCCGCAATACTTGCCTTGTCATCGCCTCCAAGTAGTGTTGTACCATCCGTTAAAATCAAATCCTGTCCAATATATTGTTTCAGATTGGGAAATACACTAGGTGACATAATAATGTTTTTTTCTGCATTTAAAACAATATCCTTTCCATCATAATTTTCTAACACCCAAGGCTTTACATCTTTACCACTCGCATCGGGAGCTGTATCCATATGTGTCACAAAACCAATGGCTCTACCCGTCTTTACATTGGCTTCTAGTGATCCATATACTACACATGTATCTTTATCATAATATACATTGGTAGCACCAATTTCTTGAAGCTCCTCATAAATAACACTAGCTAAATCATGCTGACAAAATTTAGTAGGAACACTTGTACTATGTGGATCGGATTCTGTATTGATTCTTGCGTAGCGCATCAATCTCTCTTTTACTTGTTCATAAAATTCTGTCATAGGAATTCTCCTTTTTTTGTATATTTTATTCTTTTTCAAAAGAAAATAAAAGACTGGAATTTCATCCAGCCTTTGACATTAGAATAATCCTACGATCTTACCATTTTCATCCACATCCATGTCTAATGCACTTGGATGTTTTGGAAGTCCTGGCATTGTTAATACTTTACCTGTTAATGCAATAATGAAGCCTGCACCTAAGCTTGGGCGTAATTCACGAACTGTAATTCTAAATCCTGTAGGACGACCCATTACCTTACCATCGTCTGATAATGACATTTGTGTTTTAGCCATACAGATTGGTAATTTATCCCATCCTAATTCATTGAACTTCGCAATTTGTGCTTGAGCTTCTTCTGTAAAGTCAACGCCATCTGCACCATATACTTTCTTGGCAATGGTTTCTACTTTTTCTTCAATTGACTTATCTAAATCATATAAAGGAGCATAGTTATTTTCTTGATCACATAACGCAACTACTTTGTTCGCTAAATCAATAGCGCCTTCTCCACCTTTTGCCCATACTTGAGATAATGACATTGGGTGGTTATTGTCTTCACACCATTTTTCTAATGCGGCTACTTCAGCCGGTGTATCTGTCGCAAATTCATTGATTGCAACAATGTATGGCAAGCCAAATTGTTGCACTGTATCAATATGTTTAGCCAAGTTTTCACATCCCGCAAGCATAGCTTCTACATTTTCTTCTTTTAAATCTTCTAGGGCAATTCCACCATGTTGTTTTAAGGCACGAATTGTTGCAACAATCACAACCGCATTTGGTTGAAGATTAGCCAATCGACACTTGATATCCAAGAATTTTTCAGCTCCTAAATCCGCACCAAATCCAGCTTCTGTTACTGTATAATCTGCAAGTTCTAGACATGCCTTTGTGGCAATGACAGAGTTACATCCATGCGCAATATTCGCAAATGGACCACCATGAATCAATACTGGATTGTGTTCAAGTGTTTGAACAACGTTAGGCAATACAGCATCTTTCATAACCATAGCCAAAGCACCTTCAATACCTAGATCATGTACATAGACTGGCTTGTCATCATAAGTATATGCCACAAGCATTTTTCCAAATCTTTCTTTAAGATCCATTAAATCATCCGCTAAACATAAAGCGGCCATGATTTCACTCGCAACTGTAATATTAAATCCATCTTTACGTTCTACACCATTGGCTTTTGCGCCACAACCAATTGTGATATTACGCAAAGTACGATCATTCATATCTAAACAACGTTTAAATGTTACTTTTTCAGGATCAATATTCAATTCATTTCCCTGATGAATCACATTATCTAAACATGCACTTACCAAGTTATTAGCTGTCGTAATCGCATGCATATCTCCTGTAAAGTGAAGGTTGATATCTTCCATTGGTACAACTTGGGCATAGCCACCACCAGTAGCTCCACCTTTTAATCCAAATACTGGACCTAAACTTGGTTCACGTAAAGCCATCATCGTTTTCTTACCTAAACGATTTAAGGCATCTCCTAAACCAACCGTTGTCGTACTCTTTCCTTCTCCAGCTTTAGTAGGATTAATAGCTGTGACTAGTACTAATTTTCCATGAGGATTATTTTCAATGGATTTCAAATAATCAAAAGACAATTTAGCTTTATATTTTCCATAATGTTCCAAGCTATCTGCAGGAATTCCAATTTTTGCGGCAACCTTTTCAATTGGTTCCATGACGCATTCTTGTGCAATTTCTAAATCTGTTTTAGCCATTTTACATATCCTTCTTTCCAATATCATTTCTGTGAAATAAATCTTTACATTGAATCTTATCTAATTCTTTATATGTATGATCAAATGCAGTCTGTAAGTCATCTTCTAGAGTAACGACCATTAAAACACGGCCTCCATCTGTTACCAATCCTTCATCTGTCATTTTTGTTCCCATGTGGAAAACCAATCCATCTACATCGTCTACACCTGTAATCAAAGATCCTTTTGTAGAGCTTGCAGGATAGTTTGTACTAGCTAAAACAACACCATGACTGACTTTATCTGTCCATTTCAATTCAACTGGTTTATTGTCCATTAAATCTAAAATAGCTTGTACAAAATCACTTTCTAATCGAGGTAAAATAACTTCGGCTTCTGGATCTCCAAAACGCGCATTGAATTCAATGGTTTTGATGCCTTTTTCTGTCAACATCAATCCACCATATAAGAAGCCAGTGAATGGAACACCTTCTTTAACCATGGCACTTGCCATTGGTTTCATAATTTCATTCATAGCTTCATCAATAATTTCAGGAGTAATCTTTTTAACTGGACTATAAGATCCCATACCACCTGTATTTGGACCTTTATCTCCATCAAATACACACTTATGATCTTGAGCTACTTCTAAAGGGATAACTGTTTCATTGTGTACTAGACAGATCAAAGAAAATTCAAATCCAAATAAACATTCTTCAATCACAACCGAATTGTTTTCAATCGCAAAGGCAATATCCAATGCTTCCTTAGCCTGTTCTAATGTAGAAGCTACCGTAACACCTTTTCCGGCTTTTAAACCATCTTCCTTGATAACAATTGGAGCACCTTGCTCTTGTACATATGCCCATGCTGAATCTAAATCATAGAATGTTTTATAAGCAGCTGTTGGAATATTGTATTTTGCCATGATCTTCTTGGCAAAATCTTTACTGGATTCAACTTGAGTCGCCTTTTTATCGGGTCCAAAAATTTTTAAACCTTCTTTTTTAAACGCATCTACAACACCTAGAGCTAAAGTTGCCTCAGGACCTACGATGGTTAAATCTACATTTCTTTCTTTTGCCAATGCGACAAGACCTTCTACATCATTGTCTTTCACATCGACACATTCTCCAATTTTTGCCATTCCAGGATTGCCTGGAGCACAAATCAACTCATCACATAAAGCTGAACGTTTACATGCATACGCAAGTGCGTGTTCACGTCCGCCCTTACCGATAACTAGTATTTTCATTGCGTTTTAATCTCCTTTTTCTTTACCATTCAATCATAACAGAAAAAAGCCCCTAATGGGTCTTTATTCACAAATTTTTTAACAGAAAAAGGGTAGAAACAGACTTTCCACCCTTCGCTTATTAAACTTTTAAGAATTGTGCTACATCTAGCACGAAAATTGTGGCTCCACCAACAGTAACTTCCACAGGAAAACTTGCATAACGGCCAATGTCATAACTAGCTGTACTAGGTACGATTTCCGTTCGCTTACTTGAATATTCCTTGATGATATCTATAGCTGCTTCTACTTTTTCGTCTTCACAACCAATGATCAACGTTGTATTGCCTGCGCGAAGGAATCCACCAGTCGTTGCTAATTTAGTAACAGAAAAACCATTCTTATTTAGTGCATTACTTGCCACTGGACTATCGTCATTTGATAAAATTGCTAGGATAAGTTTCATAGTGCTTCCCCCACCTTTCTAAAGTTATTATATAAAAATTTGTGCGTAACTACAACAAGAAAAAAAAACCATAATCTTTAGAACAATTCCTTATATTTCATGTATAATAGATATAGAGTTTAAAAGGGGATAATTATGTTAAGGGAATTTTATTATTTATACAAAAAAAAGAAGAGGGTCAACTATGACAAATAAAAGAAGGAAAGATACTTTTGGGAATAGTTTGATCGCTTTTTTATTTATTTGCATGCTGTTTTTGTTGGGGTATGCTTTTAAAAATCCAATATTGTTATATTCTACGAATCCAGAAGTAGAAATCAATCATGAGTATGATCCAAAGACAAACATTCAACAAGTCTTTTATCATTCGGATTCTAGTGTTCAAATTTCAAGTAATATCGACACTAAAAAAGTGGGTAACTATACAGTCACTTATCAATTAAAAAAACTATAAAAAAACGTGTACCGTTTCAGTAAAAGATACTAAGGCTCCAAAACTAAAGGTTAAAGCTTATAAAACAGATTTAAAAGAAGATATAAAGCCAAAATCTTTTGTAGAAAGTGTTGAAGATGATTCAAAAGTAACCTTATCTTTTAAAAATAAAGTAACTAAAGATGAAAAACAAACAGTGACGATCATAGCTAAAGATGCATATGGAAATTACACAACGAAGGATGCGACACTTACATTAAAAAAAGATACTGAAAAACCTGTTATCAGCACAGATAAAATTAGTGTCTATACAGATTCAAAGCCAAACTATAAATCTTATATTGAAGTCAAAGATAATTTAGATTCAAATCCAAAAATCAAAATTGATTCTTCAAAAGTTAAGACCAAAAAAGAAGGCACTTATAAATTAACTGTTACGGCAACGGATCGGTCTGGAAATAAAACTAAGAAAAAGATTAATGTCGTTGTTGAGGAACCTACAAAAGTTGTTTATCTAACATTTGATGATGGTCCAAGTGAAAATACGGATAAAGTATTAAAGATATTAAAAAAGTATGATGCGAAAGCTACATTCTTTGTGACTGGAAACAATCAAAAATATAATGATTCCATTCGAAAAGCAGAAAAACAAGGTAATACAATTGCACTTCATACATATACGCATGATTATGCAACGGTATACTCGTCTACAGAAGCATATTTTAATGATTTACAACAAATTAGTGATATGGTTAAACAAATCACAGGAAAAGCTCCAAAATATATTCGTTTTCCTGGTGGTTCAAGCAATATGGTTTCTGCCAACTACTCTCAGGGTATTATGTCAAAACTAGATAGTATGGTACATGAAAGAGGCTATGAATACTTTGACTGGAACTGCTCTAGTGGGGATGCCGCTTCAAACAGCGTACCTGCTCAAACGATTGTTGATAACTCAACAAATTGTAATTATGATCAAATTATGTTGTTGTTCCACGATTCAAGTCCTAAAACTTCTACAGTTGAAGCTTTGCCAGCCATCATTGAAAACTATAGAAGTCGTGGTTATGTATTTAAAGCGATCAGTGATGATACTCCAATATTCCATCATGGAGTCAATAACTAAGTCAGCAAATTGCTCAATGTCATTAAGTTAAGAAATGACGGCTTCGAGGGGAACACAAAAAATGTGCTC
>ERZ859776.667-NODE-667-length-15320-cov-2.545496_pt1 | contig 15320 bp, 12 predicted proteins | sample MGYA00509987_ERZ859776 | MGnify/ENA primary metagenome ERZ859776 (study PRJEB30046, sample SAMN00715146) | human gut metagenome | study: EMG produced TPA metagenomics assembly of the A metagenome-wide association study of gut microbiota in type 2... | reverse complement strand
AATCTTCTTTTATTATCTTTTCATGAATAATTCAGGTTATATTTTCTTGTAGCTTGTTTGCTTAATAAACAACAAATCCTTAGTTAAGTCTTTGAATACCTTTAATATTGATGTTGAAAAGAAGTATCACCACATTTGTCTCATGAACCAAGAAACTGGTAAGCCCACAATTACATCTTTGTTTTTTTACTCATCATCTACATACTCTTATACGTAAAAAAATGGAGTTTTTTTGAAAAAAAAGAAAATTTCTTCAAAACATTTGTGAAAATAATGATATTATATACGCGACAGGAGGATACTAGAAAAATGAAAATTGTCGATGAATATTTTGGATGTGACGTATTCAGTACATCTGCTATGCAAAGATATTTGCCTCATGCCGTCTACAAACAAATGATGGATGTGATGGAAAAAGGAAAGGAACTTCCTAAAGAAATCGCAGATGTAGTCGCAAATGCCATGAAAGACTGGGCTATGGATAAGGGTGCAACTCACTATACGCACTGGTTCCAGCCAATGACAGGAATTACTGCCGAAAAGCATGATGCGTTTATCAATCCAACAGGGCCAACATCTGTTATTTCAGATTTTAGAGGAAAAGAATTAATCAAAGGTGAACCCGATGCCTCAAGTTTTCCAAGTGGAGGATTGCGTGCCACATTCGAAGCCAGAGGATATACCGCATGGGATCCAACTTCTCTAGCTTTTGTCAAAGAAAAGACTTTATATATTCCAACTTTATTCTGTTCTTACGATGGTAGTGCTTTGGATAAGAAAACACCATTATTAAGAAGTAATGATGCCTTAAATAAAGCGGCCGTTCGTTTATTGAACATTATGGGTTACAACATTCATAAAATTAAAACAACTGTAGGACCCGAACAAGAATATTTCTTGATTGATGAAGAGATGTTTAAAAATCGTCTAGACCTATTGGTTACAGGAAGAACATTATTTGGTGCAGCACCTGTAAAAGGGCAAGAATTAGATGATCACTACTTTGGTAGTTTGTCTGAACGTGTAAAAGCCTATATGGAAGAAGTGGATGAAGAACTTTGGAAATTAGGTGTGTATGCCAAGACAGAACACAAAGAGGTAGCTCCATGCCAGTTTGAATTGGCGCCCGTATTTACATCAACAAATATTGCGAATGACCAAAACCAATTGACTATGGAAGTTCTACAAAAAGTTGCTTCTCATCATGGATTGGTATGTTTACTACATGAAAAACCATTTGATGGTGTCAATGGTAGTGGTAAACACAATAACTGGTCTTTCTGTACAGAAGAAGGCGAAAATATTCTAGAACCTGGTGATTCTCCAAAAGACAATATTCGTTTCTTAACTGTTCTAGCTGCCATCATCAAAGGTGTAGATGAATACCAGGATCTATTAAGAATCTCAGTTGCGAGTGCTGGAAATGACCACCGTTTAGGTGCTGATGAGGCTCCACCAGCTATTATCTCTATCTATTTAGGTGAAGAATTAACAGCTATCCTTGAAGCCATTGAAGCTGGAAACGAATATGTAGATACAATCGATCGTAAATTGGAATTAGGCGTTTCTACCCTTCCTCCAATCGCAAAAGATTCTACAGACCGTAACCGTACTTCTCCATTCGCATTTACAGGTAATAAATTCGAATTCAGAATGCTTGGATCCAACTTAAACATTTCTTGTCCAAACACTATTTTAAACACCATCGTAGCTGAAGAATTAACACAGTTTGCGGATGAATTGGAATGTGTTAAACAAGAAGATATGACAAAGGCCTTGATTGCGTTGATTCAAAAGACATTAAGAAATCATAAACGTATCATCTTCTCTGGAAATGGATATTCAGATGAATGGAAAAAAGAAGCACAAAAACGTGGCTTATTAGAACTTAAGACAACGGCGGATGCACTTCCTCACTATACAGATCCAAAGAATCTACAATTATTTGAAAAACACAATGTATATTCAGCTAGTGAATTGCATGCACGTGAAAGTATCCTTCTCACAAACTACTATCAAGTCGTTCAAATTGAAGCAAAAACTATGGCTTATATGTTGCGCAAACAAATCTTACCAGCTATCTTTAGTTATGAAGCTAAATTGGCTCAAATCATTCAAACAAAGAAATCAAGTGGTATTGATGCTCCATTAGAAGTTAAGATCTTAAAAAACATCAATACACCTTTAGAATTAGTATCTAATCATCTAGATACATTAGAAACATTAATCAACAAAGCAACCACAACGGAAAAACAAGCTGCTCGTTTTGCGGCCGATGAATTACTTCCATTGATGGAAACGATTCGTCAATTGACAGATGTAATTGAAACCAATGTTTCTAAAGAAGACTGGCCTTTACCAGACTATAATGACATTTTATTTAAATCCATGTTGTAGGGAATCCAAGGATTCCCTTTTTTCTTTTTCATTTATTTTCTGAAACCACTTGCATAATTCTCTTTCAAGGTTCATAATCACTTAAAAAGGAGTTTTAATTATGAGTAAATTAGTCGTACACGCAAAAACAATGATTGATGGTGTGAGTGATGCACCAAAAAAGGATCAATTGATTTCAATGGAAGATGGAAAAATCGTTTCCATTGAAGACTATCATGAAACAAATGAAGATGTGATTCATACCAATATCGTTACACCTGGCTTCTTTAACTGCCACGTTCATATCATGGAACCTGTTGGTTTTGGAACCGATAAAAAATTTAGTTTGATGGAAAAAGCTTTCTATACACAAAAACACTGTGAAGACTATCTTCACTCGGGTGTTACTTTTATTCGTGTTTTAGGTACTGCCAACGATTACGATATGCAGATCCGTGATTGTATTGATTCTGGATTGATTCAAGGACCACATATGTTGTGTGCTGGAAGATGTATTTGTATGACAGGCGGTCATGGTTGGCAAGATGGAATTGAAGCCGATGGTAAAGATGAATGTCGAAAAGCAGCACGTACCCTTTTAAAAGAAGGTGTAGATTTAATTAAGATCATGGCAACAGGTGGTGTTATGACCAAAGGTGTTGAGCCAGGAAGTGCTCAATTAACACAAGAAGAAATGGCTGTCATTATTGAAGAAGCCCATAAAGCCGGAAGAAAAACAGCGACCCATGCCCAAGGAACACAAGGTATTAAAAATGCTCTATATGCCGGTATTGATTCGATTGAACACGGAATCTTCTTAGATCAAGAATGCTTGGATTTTATGAAAGAACACGGCACATATTTAGTACCTACTTTAGTTGCTCCTCAATGTATTGTTGAAAATGGTATTGAAGCCGGTATTGCCGACTACATGGTAAAAAAGGCAATTTATGTAAAGGATGCGCACGTAGAAAGTTTTAAAAAAGCCTATGCCCAAGGATTAAAGATTGCCTTAGGTACAGATGGTGGTACCCCATTCAATTACCACAACAACACCGCTTATGAAATGGAGTTAATGGAAAAATACGGTGTAGATCGTATGGACATTTTAAAGATTGCGACACACAATTCAGCTGATTGTCTAGGTGTCTTAGATGAGTATGGAACTTTAGAAGTGGGTAAACATGCCGATCTAGTTTGTCTAGAAGAAAATCCATTGGATGATATTTCAAACGTTCGTAAGATTAATAAAGTCATTAAAGATGGAGTGATTGTAAAGTGACAAAGCTATATATTCATGCCCAAACTTTAATTGATGGTATTAGTGATACACCTAAGTATGATCAATTAATTACAGTTGAAGATGATAAAATCGTCCAAATTGAAGATTATTATGAAATCAATGAAGATGTCATTCATGAAAACGTTGTGACACCTGGTTTCTTCAATTGTCACGTACACATTTTGTATCCGGTTGGATTTGACTCAAAAAAAGAATTCACCTTAATGGAAAAAGCTTTCTATGCCCAAAAACATTGTAAAGAATATTTAGAATCGGGTGTTACCTTTATTCGTGTTGTTGGAACAGAAGAAAACTATGACCTACAAATTAAAGAGGCCATTGAAAATCATGTGATTGAAGGACCCCACATGTATTGTGCAGGTAAAGTCATTTGTATGACAGGCGGTCATGGATGGCAAGAAGGCATTGAAGCCGATGGTAAAGATGCATGTTTAAAAGCGGTTCGTACTCAGCTTAGAAGTGGTGTGGATCTTATTAAAATGATGGCTACAGGAGGCGTTATGACCAAGGGCGTTGAGCCTGGTAATGCCCAGTTTACTGTCGATGAAATGAAGGTCATGATTGAAGAGGCTCATAAGGCAGGAAGAAAAACGGCTACGCATGCGCAAGGTTTACAAGGTATTAAAAACGCTTTATATGCAGGTATTGATTCCATTGAACATTGTTGTTTTTTAGATGATGAATGTCTTGAACTTATGAAAGAACAAAACACATTCTTAGTCCCTACCCTTTGTGCTCCTCAATGCATTATCGATAAGGGTGTAGAAAATGGTGTAGCCCAATATATGGTGGATAAGACATTAAAAGTCAAAGATGCGCATGTTGAAAGTGTAAAAAAGGCATACGAAAAAGGTATTCAGATTGCCTTAGGTACGGATGCAGGCACGCCATTTAATTATCATTCAAATACAGCTTATGAAATGGAGCTTTTATCTAAACTCAACATTTCAAATATGGATATATTAAAGATGGCAACGATCAATTCCGCAAGATGTGTTGGAGTTGATAAAGATTATGGTTCGATTGAAGTGGGTAAAAAAGCGGATTTCGTTTGTTTAAACGAGAATCCTTTAGAGAACATTTCAAATGTTAGAAAGATCAACAAAGTCATTCAATCTGGAAGAATGGTAGTACAAAATACAAGATAAGAACTTTCCTATCCATTTAAAACCACATGAAAAGGTAGAAATCTAATTTTCGATTTCTACCTTTTCATTTTTGACTGATAATATTGCAGTGTCATGCCTGTTAAATATGGCATTGGCATTTTATATATAGCTTTTTTAAATAATTCCGTCGTCCTTGGATCGAATTCTTCTAATTTTGGAAAAAATGCAATCAAATGCTCAGTCATACGACATGTTTCAATACATTCAAGAATGCGTTCCATTTTAAATGAATCAAACACATCTTCACTCTTTTTAAAATGATCAAATAACGCATGAACATCTGGATCTGTATCGTCATATCCATTGTAGAAAATGGAAAGATAACTTTCTGGTTTTAAAAACTCAGGAGCAATCAATTCATAATCTAGACGCGCATTTGCGATCACATCCATATATGGAATTGAATCATAATACACAATAGCTTCTCCATCCGTATCGTCTGGCATTAAATAATCAAATGTATAGTATGTCCAGAAGTTAAATAATGGTTTTGTTTCTAAACTTCTAAGATCCAAGCCATACTTTTGGGCTCGCATTTGAACAACCATTGGATCAATGGCACCACAACTCCGTATAAATCCAATTAGACAAAGAATTGGTTTCTCTTGTTTTTCTTTTTGATCAAAATCCACGAGTTTTAAAGCTTCCACAACATTTTTCTTCAGCTCATCTGGAATTTCATCCTCAAATAATAAGTATTTGCGATAAAGCGCCACCTTTTCGAATGGCATACTATGAACATCCACTTCTTTAAAATTGTTTTCAACAATTCGCTTTAAAAGTTTTAGTTCTTTTACTGTACAAACATCGACAATATTTTCTGGTGTATATTGTTGAATGATTAGCTCAACCATTTGTTTACGAGTAATTTTGTCATAAAACACATCATCCGGAAAACAAATCCGAAAAAAATGATTGTATACAGATTCTTTTGGATAATGATTGATTTCTTGTAATAATGAGCTCATATTCCCTCTTCTAATTCATCTTTTTTGGCAACAACGAATAAATCTTTTGTCCATAACTATAATCTTCGAATGCCTTTGAAACTAATTCTTGGCTCAACTGCATATCTGCCGTTGAAATAAAGCCATCATAAATGATCATTGAATTAAATGGCATAATGGCTGTTTGTATCAACATTGGTGTTTTTTCAGCTGGAATAAACTGATCTAGATTTTCATTTAAACCCTTGACCATATAGTTGATGCCTTCATCATTTAAGACTGTATAGTTCTTTTCATAAACGGCCAATAAGAAATTCTTGCGCATGCCATATTTAAAATCTTTTATAATATTCAAATTGCGATATGTTAAATTCAAAGGATTCTTTTGAACATAATCATCAATAAAACGATCTTTTTCCTTCCAGAACACTTCAATGACATTCACTAGTTCATCGGGTTCAATATAATTATTTGGATCTATTTTTTTGTTTGGGATTATGTTTTCTTGTTGATTCACATAATCTAAGACGCTAAAGTATAACTTATAGAATAGGCGTGTATCTTTTTGATCTAAATATGCATAGGTTTGTTTCTCATTTAAAGCACGAAGCTTATCATTAAAAGACACATGTTCATGTGCTTCTTTATAGCTTTTCATACTCAGTCCATAATAGTTTGGCAATGAAATTTGTATCACAGCTTTGCGATAGCGTTTTGTCAAAGAGTCTGAGAATCCATTAAACAATGGAATTAAATCAATCTTTTCTTCATTTACAGTGCCACGAAGTAAATTGTTGAATAAGTCATCTTTAAATTTTGTGATGTCCGCCACTTCTTTTTTTGCCAAAGTAAAGAACTTCTTAATATCTGGATTTGTCGCATCAAAACCATGATAGAAAATAGAAATATAACTGTCTCGATCTAAGAATTTTGGTTCGAATCTTTCGCGTTGAATACGACAATTGCGAATATCATATAAAAGATCATTATAATCCCAATATACATATTCATTCGCAAAACTGTCATCAATTAAACGATAATCATCTTTTAAATAAGCCCAGAAATTGAAGAGTTCCCCTTCAATAATGGCTTTATAATCGTATGCACAAGCCGTACATACAGCTTGAATCAAAGATGGTTCAATAATGCCGAATGCTCGTATGATTCCAAGAATGACTAGGCTTGGTTCATCTATTTCTGCCTTTTGATCCAAATCAATATCTTTAACAGCTAATTTGACATTCTTTTTGAATTCTTCGGGTAATTCTTTATCAAAATATAAAAACTTAGAGCTTAATGCATGTCTTTCAAAGCGATAGCGATCGTCTTCTAAGTCTTGGTTGCGTAATAATCTTCTTAATGCCTTTAATTCCCATGTTGTGCAAATAGAAACTAAATACTCAGGGGTATAGGTTTCAATCATACGTTCAAACATTTCTTTTCTTGTCATGGAATCATAGTCCCAATAATCGTTTTGACATGTTCTTTTACAATAATCAAAAACCTTTTCTTTACTATAACGATTTGCGTGTTCTAATAATCGTACCAAATAAACTCCTCCTTCTTCAATCAAATTTTAAAATCTTCATATGATTGTTATAATTATTATAGTATGTAATCAAAAAAATTTGAACCTATGTGTTAGAATTATACCTAAGAGGAAGAAGTATGCGCATCATTGAATTTATTAAACGATTATTTCATCGTGAAAAACCAGTTGAGATCAAACAAAAGAATGATTTAAATCCACCAAAAAAGGTGAAACAAAAGAAAGATTTAAATCCACCAAAAAAAATGAAACAAACGTATGTCGCAAAATCAACAAATTATTTAGATGAACAATTGGATTTATTCAAAACAATCCAACCCGGACACCTTGTTTTTTGTCGTATGCCCGTTTGCGAAGACAATTTGGTAGATATCAATAGCCCCCATCGCATTCGTCCGTATTTGATTATCAAAAAGGATAAAGACTATTTGTATGGGTATGCAGGAAGCACAAAGAAAAAGAATCCAAAGATTCAATACACTTTAAAAGATGGACATAAAGATAAGATAACAGGTGCTTTTAGCGATTCCTATCTGTATTTAAACAATGTGTATCGAATTCCCATTCAAAATATCAAGGGAATTTTAAAACAGGTCTCAAACAAAGATTTAATTCAAATTCAAAGAAAGATTCAATTATTGAAAAATAGTGATGTACATCATATTGATTTATTTGAAAACATTGAATTTACATTTGAAATAGGAGATATAGTGGAATATAAATCTTCCCTTTACTTTTTATCAAAAATTCAAGACGATAAAATATATGGATATGTTTGTTCAAAAACAAATGGTGATATCGAATTAAAAGGTTTAAATCTATTCATTAATACAGATATAGAAAGAAAAATCGAGCCAAATCCACGTAGTTTAAAATATGTTTTTAACATGAATTTGAATCGTTATGTGAATAAACAGTTAAAAAAAGAAAACAAAGAAGTATTGAAATTAAAAGAAGATGTTTACGTTTCTAAAAATGTACAATACTACAATTATTATCCACTAGGAACCATATTAAGGGATATGAATACAGATGAAGAAATTGTATATTTATTTAATTATCGCAAACGCCCCTATTGTGCAAAGCTAGAAGAAATGTATAATGATAATTATTCAGTTTGGCAATATAGTCCCAAATATTATTGTGTGGAGGATGAATTAACTGAAAATGGTATAAAAGAGATGTTGGAGGGTTTCTTAAGCAAGAAATCACGGAATAAAGAGATCAACAAACCTTTTATTCCAATTTTTGAAATCGAATATAAGAAAGTAAAGAAGGTTTAGATAGTATGGCATTCACAATTGAAAGTGCAAAACAAGTTCTAGATGATTATTATGATTTGGTGCACCCCAAATATGAGGATGATATTCAATTTATACATGCACTAGAATTTTTAATCCAAGAAACAAACAATCCAGAATATATGGTGGAACTAGGTGGCTGGTATTATGGTCAAAAACAGTTCGATCTTGCGGAAGACTATTATTTAATGGCCGCTAAATTAAACTATGTAGATGCCTATGAATGTTTAGGCTACATCTACTATTATGGACGTGTCGGTCAACCCGATTATGAGAAGGCCTTTCACTACTATAAGCTAGCCAGTGATCAAGGAAATATCGTGGCAGCCTATAAACTAGCAGATATGTATAAGAATGGCTATTATGTACAGAAGGATTATCCAAAGTATGTACAAATTATCAAAGGCTTATATCCTTTACTTCAAGGTGCAACAAATACGTTTGATCCTGTTCCCGAAGTCTATTCTAGACTGGCCAAGATCTATGTCGAAGAAGGCAATGAAGATCAAGCCATTCAATTGTTGTTGATTGCGAAAGAATTTCAGTCTCAAAGACTGATCTATTCGGATTTCTTTGGGGATCTTACTATCATGAAACATATCGTTCTTGATTTATATTCTCTCATTCAATTTGATGCAGACTATATGGATCTATTTGACTTATATTACGTTCTACAAAAGCATTGTAAACTCGCCTTAGAAATTAATGGAGAGGATCACATTATTGAAGCCAAATATGAGGATGGTTTATTCTATATCTCCATGGATGATAAAAACTATGAAGATGTCGATCAATTCTTTCAGAATGCCATGATCCATGATGAGCCTTTATATAGTCAATATGTAAATGTGAACTATATAGAAATGCTAGATTAAAACAAAAGTGGTAATTACTCAAACAAAATGAGTTTTACCACTTTCTTTTTCTTGAAAGATTGAAACAGTATTAGCCTATTTTCACTTCATACTTACATTTTGTGTTAGTACGCGGTGAAATTCAACAACTTTAAAAGAGCTATTACTTCAATTTAATCTTGAAGATAAATTTTTCTCTTTCAATCACTTCATATTTCATTTTATAGTTATCCAATAAATTACGAACAATATATAAACCTAGACCATTTCCTTTAGGTTGGGTTGGATCTTGTTTGTTTTGAATATAGAACCAGTCTTGTTCGATTCCAATATGGACAGTATCCTTTTCATGCGTGTAGTTGATCGCATTACTAATAAGATTAGACAAAATGATATTTAGAGCTGTCTTACCAATATACATTGTTTCATCTTGCAGATCATTTTGAATATGCAATTCCTTTTGATGAATCAATACATCATATTTTTGAAGTACACTACTTAATTCATCCTTGATACAAACAACTTCTTCATCGTCCTTTAGATTTTCAATGGAATATACAGATAAGATTTGTTGGATATTCTTCGTTAAGTGATCGACTAAATCAATGCAGTCATCAATATAAACATCTCTATTTTTATATTTACCCACATTGTATTTCATATTTTCTAAGATAATTTTAAGACTTGCCAAAGGCGTTTTTAATTCGTGGCTGGCCCCTTTAAAGAAATCGTATTTTATTTTCTCTAATCTTAAAATCTCTTTATTTTTAAATTCAAGATTTGAGATCGAATCAAGAAGTGTTTCATACAAATCATTGATTTGTGCCTTCAACTGACTAATTTCATCACTCGAATCAATTTCTAGACGAGCCTTCTTATCTAATGCCATCATTTGATCGGTTACACTCTTGATTTCAACTACATGATTTTTAATGGATTTGGCATACACCAAAGAGACAATGGCCGAAAAGCATAGGGATATAATTAAGGAGTAAGGAAGAAATTGTAGACTTAGATTTTTAGCTTGGCTTTGCATATCAGCTGTTGAAACAAATTGAAGATGAATCTTTTCACCTGTATCCAGCTTTAATTCTCTTTCTTCAATAATCAAAGAGTTATTAGAACTCTTTAAGTCGACATTTAAATCATTCTGGATTTCTACTTCATTCGTTGTAGTATTCTTTTTAATAAACGCTTTGATTTCATTGGTGTTGGAATAGAAATCTAAAGCTTGTTTGATATAGTCTTCAGATTTGCCATTTAAGTTTTCTGTGATTTCATTGGCCTTAGTATAGATTTCTTCTTTTCTTACATCCAAATAGGTTCTAGGAAAAATCAAATATACAAAGAGATGGATAAACAAGACAATAATTGCGATGACGCTAAATGTTTGTATGCATATTTTAGGAAATATCTTTAAGTTTTTCATGATTTCTCCAATTTGTAGCCCACATTACGAATGGTCGTAATACAATCTAAACCTAGTTTCTTACGTAATTCTTTAATATACACATCGATTACTCGATCATAAGGAACGTCTTCACTTTCCTTCCAAACATGATCTAGAATTTGAGCTCTAGATAATGCGATACCTGCATTATCTAAAAGGTATTTTAAGATTTCTAGTTCTTTGGCATTGATATCAATCATTTTCCCATCTATTTTGGCCGTGTAGCTTTTGAAATTCACACAAACATTTTTATATTCAAAAATATCTTGTTTTTGAAGAAGCGCATCAATACGAGCTTTTAATACAGGTAGTGAAAATGGTTTTTCAATATAACCATCGGCCAAGTTTATATAGGCATCAATTTTGAATTCTTCATTGCTGAAAGCCGTTAAGATTAAAACAGGCAAATCACTTTCTTTACGAATTTCTTTTAATACATCCAATCCATTGATATATGGAATTTGAATATCCAATATCACCAAATGAATATCTGTATTAAACTTTTCCAGTGCCTCTTTACCATCTTTTGCCTGAATAATACTATATCCAGACTCCGATAAGAATTCACTCAATCCCTCGCGAATCAGTGTATCATCTTCCACTACCAATATTTTCATATCTACTCTTCCTCATTTAATAATTCTTTGCAGTTCTTGTTTAACAAGTGCATTGTAGAAACAACGAGTGCAACTAACATTACAATTGACATAAATATAATAACATACACCATATATTTTGGTTCAACAGTTGCATCAATATGTGTCAACATCTTATTAAAGCCATCCACTTCAGCTCCACCACCAAGTTGATTTGAAGCGGATTCTTTGGCAATTTCTTTGGCAACACTAGTACTTACTTGATTCAATGCTTTTGTACCTAAACTCGATGCAGTTTTACTAGCTATAAAATACGCAAAGATATAGGCTGGAATGGTTACCATACAAAGTTCTAGAACAAACTGAATAAAGATTTTCGTTTTAGAAATACCTAAGGCCATTAGAATTGCGATTTCTTTTCTCCTTGCATTCATCCACATAAGCAGCAATAAAGTGACAACGATACCCGCAAAGATCAAAGATCCAATAAACATTTTATTTGCGACACTATACATACCACGTATTGATTTTTGTAGAGCTGGATAATTCGATGTACTTTTTACTAAGACATACTCATTCCAGTTAATATCTAATTTTCCTAGATTTTTAATAACTTGATCCAAGTCTTTATTCCCATTCACAAAGAATGTCGCATCTTGATATACAGCTGTCTTTGGTGTATTGCCATAAACTTTGGCAGCCGTATCCAAATCCGTGATTAGATTGTTTTCATATAATTCTTGTGCAGCTGCAACACCACCTTGATTATGACCATCAAATAAACCCTTAATGGTTACTTCTACTGTTTCATCCGCTCCCTTTTCATTATCTGCATCATAGATATTTGAGCGTAGAGAAAGCTTATCCCCCACTTTTAAATGGTTCTTTGCCGCTAAATCTTTATGCATCAAGATTTGATGTTTATCCTTACTATTTAGATGCTTACCCTCTACTAATTTATAGGCACCCGATACAAATTTCGTCTCCTTTTTTGATTCATTGACTCCAGTAAGCATCACGGTTGATTTAAACTTAGAAAGACGCTCCTTATTTTCATTTGAAGTTAAAACAATGTCATGATCGACTAAGTCAGCTACACTATTGATTCTTTTCACATAGGAATCAATGTCTTTAGAAGCACAAATTTTTTCAATATCCTTGCCCTTTACATTGCCTGCACCTCTAGGCGTGCCATAATTGACTTGGCGATTGATTTCCATTGTAAAACTATTGGTAATCGAGCCTAATGATGTATTGGACGCTTTGTTTGTCGCATCTTTAATAGATAGTCCGACTAAACAAAGGCTTGACATAATTAGAACAACAAGAAATAGAATGATTGACTTCACACATTTTCGAGTTACATATTTAAATGCCTTCTTAAACATTCTATTTCCCCCTCTTCTTTAACTTTTTATCTTTTAACTCATATACAACATCAGCGGCATCTGCTACCTCTTTACTATGCGTCACAACAATCACACACTTATTTCTTTCTTTAGCACGAGCTTTTAAGATATCAATAATTTCACTAGCCGTATCACTATCTAGATTTCCCGTTGGCTCATCCGCTAAAATAATCGGTGCGCTACTTACAAGTGCACGGGCAATTGCAACTCTTTGTTGCTGACCACCCGATAGTTTCATTACACTACGATTGATTTGGGATTGTTCAAGTCCTAAATCTAAAAGAATGGAAGGCGAAGCTTTAGAATTGACTAAGCGTACATTTTCTAATGGTGTTAAATAATCAATCAAATTGTAGTTTTGAAATACCAGACAAATATGATTCTTACGATGATTTGTATATCCCGTTTTTGAAATATCTTCCCCTTCAAATAAAATTTCACCAGAGTCTGGCTCATCAAGTCCGGCTAGTAAAGATAATAAGGTTGATTTACCAGCACCTGACTTTCCAATAATCGCATAAAATTTTCCGCACTCAAAGCTTTGATTCACTTCAAATAAAACATGTTCTAATTTTGTGTAACCATACGTTACATCTTTTATTTCTAATATACTCATAAGTAAATTTTCTCCTAACTCAATTTCGATAATATTTCTCTTGGCTTTTTGATCATGATCATAAGACTCGCTATTAGTACAGAAACGATAATAATACTCATCAACAAGCCATAGCTCAACAAAAAGCTTGATGCTTGATTAAAAACCAAACTTATAACACATACTACAATTCCTAAAGGAATGGATATAAAGATAAGTTCGAATATAAATTGAAAAATAATTTCCATCTTACTTTTACCTATAGACAACAAGATACCAATTTCATGGATGCGATCTCTTAGCCATAGAACTAATACCAGAGATAACACAACAAGTCCACAGCCAATGATAGAAAAAGATAGAATTTGAATCATGTGTTTCATACTTTGTACAGATTCTAAAGATGATTGATAGGCATTCGTATCTTTAGATACAACATATTCACTTGATGGATATAAGGATTGAACTTGTTTAAACGTAGTTTAATCCCTAGAAAATACAGTCATCTTATTAACCAGATTTGAATTTAACGAATGATAATCTACAAATACAGTATTCTCACTTAAATCGGAAGATAAACCTGTATATGTTTCATGTTTCTTACCTTCAAAAATACCTTTGATTGTATAAGTATGTGAATTCAAACATATTGTATCCCCTACTTTTAAATGATTCTTTTTAGCTAGATCCGAATGAATAAGAATAGAGTTTTTATCCTTAGACTCAATATCTTTTCCGGAAGTTAAAGTAAACACACCACTACGAAATAAAACATGTTTTGAAGTGTTATTTGTTCCAACTACTGAAACCACATTCTTATATTCTTCAGGTAAAGAATCCAGTGTTACACCCTGCTTAATAGAAACGACCTTAGCATCTTCTAACTTAGAAACAAAGTCATATTCATACACTGAATTTTCAAAAGATGTATGTTCAAATTCAGAACCATCTTTTTTTTGTATTACAATCGAACTATGACTTGCAGAATATAAAGACCGTTCCAATTGTGCATTGTATGAAAGTATACTCAAACATCCATAAAGACTGATCAAGATCACCATAAGTATCAAAAACAAGATACCCGTTCTTACTTTCTTTCTAGTGATATATGCATAAGCATTATGTATCAAAATAACCAACTCCTTATCCGACACTATACTAGCAATCATTTATGAAATGTGTATGAAATAAAGTCATAAATTTAAAAAAGTATATTCTTGCATAAAGCTAAATAGAAAAGCCACTGGATACAGTGATCACTCTCAATTAATTTGTTTCAAAAAACACTAGTAATCCTTGGTGGGGTGAACTAGTGTCTTTTACATTTTTTTATAATCAACAATGTAATTTTTAGTAATTCAACTAAAGCCAAGAGTCTAGAGTTGCATCAATGTATAGATAAAAAACATAATCTTTGTCAACTTTTGAATTTCAACAAATCTGTTGTGATTATTCCTGTTTCATCTAAAACGTCTAATTTTCATTGTTTTAGATAAGGTTAGCCTTGACTTTTATATTTATCAATTGTTTAATATTCATACAGAAAGACTACTTGTTGATTGCCAAATTAATTGAATATGAAAACCAATAATCTAATCACATTAAATGAAAAAGTCATAGCACAAGTTTGAATAAAATCTATTCAAATTATGTGTTATGACTTTTATAATATTTTCTATAGAAAGTGAGAAAAAGAAAAGAGAGTAAAACCAACGCACGCCAATGAGTTCTTTTTACTCTCCGCTCTTACGAACAAGATTATGATAACTGT
>ERZ859776.658-NODE-658-length-15508-cov-3.621433_pt1 | contig 15508 bp, 12 predicted proteins | sample MGYA00509987_ERZ859776 | MGnify/ENA primary metagenome ERZ859776 (study PRJEB30046, sample SAMN00715146) | human gut metagenome | study: EMG produced TPA metagenomics assembly of the A metagenome-wide association study of gut microbiota in type 2... | reverse complement strand
GTAAACTGTCAATAAACGTCTGCGCTTCCTTCAGCCGCCGGGAAAGTCTCGGTGAACCGGGGTATCATGGCATCCAGACGGTCCAGCACCTCCCGCAGAGCTCCGTTCAGCCACACCTTGTCCAGCGGAGCGGCTGGGATCGTGTACCGGGCGTCCAGCGTCTCTTTTACAATGTTGTTCATCAGAAAAAGTCCTCTGCGCTGTCTGCCTGTGCACCTTCCAGCTTGGGCAGCACCATGGTAAACTGGCGGCTGTCCTCAATGGCCTGTGCAAAGCTTTCGGCGGTGTAGCCCTCTTCCATATTGATGAGCAGATCTGTCACCAGCGAAAGGTTCATGCCGGTGCCGATGAGCACGTTCGGCTCATTCTGCAACCCGAAACTTGCATTGTACACGCTGCCGCAGAACAGATCCGAAACGATCAGGAACTGGTTGTCCGGCTCTGCCTGCACCCGGGTGCGGATGGGGCGGATGATGTCCTTTTCCACATCGCCGCCGGGCATCAGTCCGTAGTAAGAAAGATTTTCGTTCTCACCGGCGATCATCTGTGCAGAGTAAGCCATTCCTTCGCTCAGCTTGCCGTGAGAGATCAGGATCAGTTTGGTCATTGGGTATTCCTCCTTGCCTGTCCTTGTCTGTGATTAAAGGATACCGCATTTCCTTCTGTTCGGAAAGACATTTTTTTTGGATTAAGGCGGTGTTTTTTTGGGTGTTTTTTGCATACAAAAAACGCCCTCCATTGAAAAAAGCCCGTTTGTATTCAACATACAAACGAGCTTTTTTCAGAGGTGATCGGAGAGAGAACGCAAAAGCAAGGCTTAAACATCTACCGCTTCCTATTGCAGATCAGCAGCGGCGGACATAGTAAGGGCTCATTTTTTCTTTCAGGAATGCAGACAGTTCGGCGGCTTCGGTGGACTTCATATCCTTTTTACGGATGATCGCCGCAGCCTTCCGGCTCATATAGAGGTAAAAGTATTCGCCGGTCTCCGCCACACGGATCAGTTTTTCGTAGGGGATCTCCCCAGTCTGCTTCACATCCTGTGCGTGGATAACCACACCATCTCTTCCAAAATGCAGGGTCTGCCACCGACCAAATTGCTGAAGTGGGTCGTGGTCGGTGTTCATGCGGTATTGCAACTCCAGCTCAAACCGCTGGATGGCAAACAAAAGCGCAAGACTTGCTGCAAATACGACTGCCATCACGCCAGCGGCGGGATGCAGAGCGTTGCGTACCAGCAGCGTGATGATAAGTGCCAGTGCCAGCCGACCGACCAACGTGCTGACTGTGGAGATCTTGTAGGCGTTTTCCAGCAGAAAACGTTTGTAATCCTGTTTTTCCATCCGGGTGGAAACCGTGATCTCATTTTTCCGGAACATAACCATTCTTCTGCTCCTTTCAGAGTTCGTGCCCAAACACCTGCACCTGTGTCAGTGCCGGGAACGGAGAGGGATCCTCTGCTTTTTTCAGCTCATCCAGGACAAGACCGCTGATGATCGCCCCCTGCAGATCAAAGCACTGTCCTTCTGCCGTTTTTTGCAACTGCAGTCTTTTCACTGTCCCATCGGAAAGGGTCAGCCGGACACTGGTCCACCATGCGTCATGGGGAAAATCTGCCCGAGTGGTCAGAACCAGTGTTTCCGCACAGACCGGGCGTCCGAAGTCCAGCTGCCAGCAGGCATCCTCCCGTTTATTGATGCCCCAACTCTCAAAGGGATAGCGGCCGTGGCACCACGGATAGATGACCCCATCAATGGCGTTGCGGGCAGCGAACACGGACTCGCCCCGGGTCTCCACATTTGCCCATGCGTGGGGGAAGCAGCTCTCGTTGCCGTGGCAGTCGTAAACATTCTGCGCCAGATTGCGGGGCAACTCCATCTCCTCTACGGTTGCCGGACGAGCGGTCAGATAGTGCCGTTCGCCAACAAAGGCACGGGGGTTGTAACTGATACGCCCTTCCTCGAATGGGATCGCCCAGCGATAGGTCGTCTCCTTCATATACACCAGTTCCCTGCCCAGCGTGTCCTCCAGACAGATCACGTAGTATCCTGTCTGCGGCACCGTCAGTACCACTGCATCTCCGGGCTGATACGCAGCATCATACAGCAGGACATTTTTGCCCTGTGCCAGCACTTCACCAGCCTTGTTCACAATTTCCAGCACTGCGCTCTGCATTTGAGTTTTCCTCCCATCCACGTTTCTGTCCTCAGGATACACGATTTTTCCGCCGAGGAAAAGGGACTTTTTTCAGATATTTCTGCCCTTTCTTTGGATGTTGCACAAGCAGTCACCGGATGGTTTGCTTTCATTTTTTTATTATGCTATATTAAATATGATCCATCGCAAAGGAGGCAATGCCGTGAACCATCATCTGAAAACCAAGATCATCGTAGGTGCCCTTGGCCTTGCCATGCTGCCCATGATCGTGCTGACCTGGTTCACCTATCGGGTCTTTGATGCCCGCTGCACCGAGCTGCTGGATGCACAATATATGCAGGCCGTCGAATTTGCCGGCAAAGGTCTGAAATTGCTGCGAAGTGCCAACAGCTCCCATCTGACAGAGCAGGATCTGGCGCTGGTATTTGACTCTATCGACATCTTTGACAACGGCACACTGCAGGTCATCGACAGTGACGGCTCCATCCTGTACCATCGTGCCGAAAATGACAACTGGATCGACCAGAGCATCGCTGCCAATCTGGACAAGCTGCACTTTGAGACCAGACTGGAGGATACCGGGTGGACGGTCTGCTTTGATGTAGACAAGGTCAAGGCGCAGTCCGAGCTATACGTCCTGCGGGGAATGCTGGTGCTGGTCATTATGCTGTGTGCGATCGCCGTTGTATGGGGAGCCTCCCGCCTGTCCAATGGGATCACCCACCCGCTTTCCGACATGATGGAACAGATGGAGCGCATGGAGCGGGGCGAGTTGAAGGTAAACATTGCCGTGGACAGTGACGACGAGATCGGTATTCTTGCAAGAAAGTTCAACACCATGTCCCGCAGCCTGCAAAATTATATCAACCGGTACTATGTGGCCCGCATGAAACAGAATGAAGCCGAACTGAACGCTTTAAAAGCACAGATCAGTCCCCACTACCTGAACAACACGCTGGAAGTGATTCGGATGCAGGCAGTCAGCGAGGATGCGCCCGTGGCTGCTCACATGATCGAGCTGCTGGGACAGCAGATGCAATATGCTCTCGACAACGCCACCATGATCTCCCTGCATGGGGAATTGGAACTGATCCGAAGCTATGTTTCTCTGCTGAATTTCCGTTACAATGACAAGATCCAGTTGGATATTCAGGAAAAAGGCTTTGGCAACTGCGAGCTGCCAAAACTCAGCCTGCAGCCACTGGTGGAAAACGCCTATAAGCACGGGCTGAAAAACAAGCCCGGCATGGGGCTTGTACAGATCACTACCGAAGCAGTTGGGGAAGATCTGGAGATCACCGTACTGGACAACGGCTGCGGGATGAGCAAAAGCACCCTTGCAGGTTTAACAAAGCAATTACAGGGGCTTGCCAAACCACCCGAGGAAGGGCATACCGGTGGTATCGGTCTGAAAAACGTCCACGACCGGTTAAAGACCCTCTATGGTGAGGGATACGGTTTGACTATCAGCAGCTGGCCCGGGGTCGGCACTGCCGTCTGCCTGAAACTGCCCAAACACTTCAAGGAGGAAAACGATCGTGTGGAATTTGATCCTCGCTGACGATGAACCCATTATCGTGCATGGCCTGCAGAAGATCATCAATTGGGAGCAGCTCGGCATCCACATCGTTGCCACCTGCAACGATGGTGCCAGCGCACTGGAACTGCTTATTCAGCACAAGCCGGATCTTGCGATCCTGGACATCAATATGCCCGGCAAGACCGGTCTGGAAATTCTGGAAGGGCTGCACGCCGCTCATGTAGACACCAAAGTCATCTTCATCAGCGGCTACCGTCAATTTGAATATGCACTGGGTGCCATGCAGCTGGGGGCGGTAAACCTTTTGCTCAAGCCGGTAAATCGGGATGATCTGCTCTCCAGTGTGCGCAAATGCCTGCCCATCCCCGATGTGCAGCCAGAGATCAACGTAACCGACCTGCCCATCATCCCTCCCAGTGTGGAAACGCTGAGCGCCTATCTGCCGGTGCTTTACGCTGTAACCTCCCCGGTTCCTTCCAGTTCCGTGGAGCGGCGGCTGATGGAATTTGCCGTATCCAACGAGGTGGAAACATGGCATCATGCTTCCGGCATCGACGCCGAGATCTATGACGCCACATCTCCGGTCTGCCTGCTGTTCAAAAACTATACAGCAGACCGTCTGGTACCCGCATTACAGGAACTTACCAGCACGATCCAGCTTCACACCGGAAATCATGTACTGTTCCTCATCGGTCAGCAGGCTGCGGATGTAACACAGGTTCCCGACAGGGTCAACCAGTTGAAAAGCCGCAGCGGACTGTTTTATTTTGATGGCTGGCTGAACGGCACTGTTCTTTTGCCGGAGCAGCAGCCCTTCAAATCCGAAAACACTGCCGCGCAGCTGCGTGCACAGCGGGAGAAGGTACTGGATGCCTGTCTGCAGTTGAACCCAGCCCAGTTCCAGACCGAATACGCCGCCTACTGCTCTGCCTGCTGTGCCGTCTGCAACGGAAACGTACAGGCTGCCCAGATGCGTCTGTTGACCCTTTATAGCAATGTGGTCCAGCAGGTAGAGTCCTACGGCAAGGATGGCAGCCATACCGATACCAATCCTGTCGTTTCGCAGGCATCCGCCTGCCATACCTACGATCAGCTGGTCCAGCTGATCGGAAACCAGCTGAAGCTATTCCTCTGCGCTGCGCGTGAAAAATACAGTGACAGTGACAAAACGGATGCCTTGCGTGCCTTGAATTATATCGACGAGCATTACGCAGAGCCCCTGACGCTGGAAACCATGGCAAACCATTTCCACATGAATTCCAGCTATTTCAGCAGTTACTTCAAAAAGAATACCGGGAAGAACTTCAAGGAATATCTGATCTCTGTGCGGCTTCAGCACGCCTTGCAGTTGCTTGTTTCCACCAATATGCATAACTACGAAATCGCAGATGCCGTTGGCTTCAACGACATCCGAAGCTTTACCGATCAGTTCCAAAAAATATACCACAAAACGCCGCAAGCCTATCGTAAGGAACTACGGCAGGAGATCTGAGTACCCACATAGCTTGCAGATCGTTTTTGCCACGCCGTCCTCTCTGTTTGCAGGTGCGTGCAGCGGGATCTGCTCCAGCACTGAAGGAAAAGCGTTGCTCATGGCATAGCCGTGGGTGACGCTTTTCAGCATTTTGATGTCGTTTTCACCATCCCCAAAAGCAGCAGCCTCTTCCGGAAGAATGCCGCACTGCTGCATGATCGTTTGCAAGGCAGACCCCTTATTGAGCCAGTCCGGCACAATCTCTACCCAGCAGGGCGTTACCAGCAGGGCGCTGCACTGTGCAGGCAGCTTTGCACGCAGTTCCGGCAGCAGCTGCTGCAAGCGCAGAGAAGAATGCAGATAGGCGATTTTCTGCACTGAACCCGCTATTGCCGGGTAGTGCGGCGTCGGCAGTTCGATGTTCCCACCAAACAGATGCTCCACATTGTCCTCAACGGCCAGACCATTCTGCTTCAGGTATGTCAGCCGTCGCTGCTCAAATCCCTGCTTGGCATACCGGAACCGTCCGTTTCGGGTATAGCATAATGCTTCCAGATCGTATTCCTCGGCAAGGCGCAGCACTGGGTCGATCGTTTCCGGCGCAAATCCATTGATGCGCTGTTCTTTTCTGGTTTCGCAATTCACGACCAGTGCGCCATTCAATGCAATGTAGAAATTCTGAGAGAACATATCTGTATGCAGTGCTTCCCGCACCGTTTCAAAGTGCGGCAGATCCCGTCCGGTTGCCAGCACGACACGGATGCCATCCTGTTGCGCCCGCAGAAACACTTTTTGTGTAAATTCGGAAACTTCCCCCGCTTTGTTCAGCAGGGTGCCGTCCAGATCGGCGGCAATCAACTTGAGTGGCATCGTTCTTTCCTCCCTGAATTTTTCTGCTTTCAGTATACGAAAAGACCGAAGCCGGAACAAGAGCTTTTCTTTGGCAAACAGGGGGATTTTTCTGGATGATTTCATGTGTTCCAGCTTGTGAACAAAAAAGAGTGTGAAGAAGGGGGTGCAAGCAATGAAAGGTTACCTTTGCCTTGGTTATAACCATGACAGGAAGGAAGATTAACTGTTCACTTCTATGAAAAGTAAGGTGCTCATCAGCCTATGATTCTCATCATGCACGGGTGGGCATCAATTTTCCTGATGCGTAAAATGGGGCTATTGCAAAACGACCGAAAAAGAGATAGACTTGCCCGAAAAGGGGGCGCCTATCTCAATTTTTATTGTATGCAGAAAGTTATTCTACGGAATCCAAAAGCGGTATTATCAATCTAACCGCATCTAGATCGATAGGCGACGTAACATTGATGTGGGAGTAGAATCCAATGAAGTGTTAAAGCTTTCTCTCTATATATTGATCTTTCAGGTTTTTGAACGTTGAAAATTTCATAAGATATAAATTTCCGCGACTCCTCGTCATCGCAACGTATAGCTGGTTTAGTGTCACTGGGCCCAATTTGCCAGCCGAAAAAGTATCTTCACCAAGATTTTCGAGATTTTCAGTAAGAATCACACATGCTTCGTCAACCGTATCTCCTTTAGAATAGGACCAGTTCATGGCGCGAAAGTCATAACTTGAAGCATTCTTATTAATCAATTTTACAATTTGATTGTTTTCAAGTATTTCTTTTGCGTTTTCATCTGCCCAAATGACGGAACCGTTGCTAATTCCATAGGAGTCAATATGTATCCCAAGTTTTTTTCTTACATACTCGCAAATTTCCAATGAACACCGTCTGGATTTTTCCAAAGTTGTTAAATCTACAGAAAAGCCAGATTTCTTCAAGTTTGTGATAAAATCAACACAGCTTACATTACTCTTTTTTATCTTAAATGGTTTTCCTGAATTGTTTCTTCCTGAAACAGAATGCTGGTAGTAATCGCCGACAAGAACAATATCGCGAAGATACTTTGAAAGAGACATTATGAGTTCATAATCATAATTTCGGAAATCTTGAAACTCATCAATCAGTATACAATCGAAGAAAATATTTAATCGTGTTGCTGCTCTTTTGATAAGGCTGTCTTTTCCTTGCTTTATTTGAAGAACCAATTCTGACAGGGTGGCACAATAATACTGTTGTTTCCTCGTGATATAGTGCCGAAGATAGTCTTTTTTGATATAATATGGATTTGGAACTGTCGTATTAGGAATCACTTGTTGTGGAGGGGTTATAGTGCTAATCCCCTGACTCGTAAAATTGGTGGCACCAAAATGTTCTGCTATACTTGGTTCATAAGGTAAAACCAGATGGTGGTACACGAATGAGTGGAAGGTTGCAACCGTTGTCAGATCAGGGATGCAACCAAAAGCATCGCACAGTTCCTTTTGGATATTAAAGATATTTTCATGCGTAAATGCCAGAATAAGATTTCGCTTAGTAGGATCTATTGTGTGACAGATATGATAAGTTTTTCCAGCACCTGCTACAGCCAAAATTACGCGCTTAGCCATTCGATAGCTTCCTTTACATACTGTGGCACCACGAATGTGGTATCGGAGGTTAACATTTGATAAGCAACATCGACCTTGTTTTGGAGCATTTTGCCTAGTACAGGGCCGTAATCTTTTTCATGAAACAAGTATTTTGCATCCTTCTTAACCGAAATCATGCCATCTAAGGTTGCTTTGTTTTCTTTATAAATACAGGCTTCCCACGTCCACTCGTCAATCGTTTTTCCCATAAAGATACGCTGATTTATAGCAGACTGATTGAAAGTATCTGCATCTTTAATCTTTTGTGATTCCTCATCGTTATCTGTAACGACTGCAATACGTTTATTTGTTGCCTTGGCGATTTCAAGATATCGCTTATATGAAATGCCGTTACAGGAGATAATGGAAACATCATCATTTTCAGTAGTGCGTCCGGTAAGTTGTTTATAGAACAGCGGGAGAAGAAGGAATTCTGTTGCACCTTCAACAAGAAAAACTTTTTTTGACAGTAACAGCTGTAAGAATCCGTTGTCATCTGCCCGAACAAAAAATTCAGCATCATCAGGCTTTACGCCCGCCAAAGATTTAACCTCATCTTCCGCAATCCAAAGAACATTTTTGAGATTAAGTCTGCTTGCAATCATATTGCTATGCGTTGCAACGATAATTTGAGAGTTTTCTTGTTGGGTCGAAATCGTATCGAGCATTTTTTGCAGAGACGAAAAACTTAGGTGATTTTCCGGCTCCTCCATTAGAATGACATTCAAGCCATTTGACTTGTCCAGCGCAATTTGTGTTTTGATAAGACTTTCCATACCGCTTCCACGATTTTCAAGCGCGATAGAATCTTCATATACAGATAAAACTGTTTCCAAAATGACTTTTTTGCTATCAATCCCAAATTTTCTGTGTTCACTGATATCCGGCAGGTTGGTTGACTCAAGGGCCTTCTCTAAATTCACTCTGAACTCATTCTTGGCCCTTGCTCTGGTGACTGGGTCATATTTGCTTGTAAACAAAGTCCTGTTATAGTAGTTAAACGAAGGTGCCGCTGCGCTACTGGTTGTGTCAATAGATAAAAAGTTCAAAGGACGTTTAATCATTTGATAAGGACGATTTGCAAAAGTCGTCCATGTTAAAGTATAGTATTCATAGGGGACATTTCCACTAAGGATAGATTGCTCTATACCTGTGCCAAGTTCGGCATCGTACTTGCACTCGAACCGAATACCGTATTTTTCAGGTTGGCTTTTTTTATCGCCGTAAACCTCACCATAAAAATAGTCGGAATTCTTTTGACGAGGATCAAGTGTTAATTCTACCTCGATTATAATTTGTGGGAGGGTCCTTATACTTGGATTTGCTTGAAAAGCGGCAACCTGACTTACGTTCAATAAATCCTTTAGCACCGATTTATCTGCATTCCGATATTGCTGATTTAGAACCGTTTTAAGCGCATCCAGAATAGTGCTTTTTCCTGCCTCGTTCTCTCCAACGAGAATATTCATGTGTTCATTAAATAACACATCCAGCGAAACGAATTTCTTAAAGCCTTCTATATGCAGCGATTTTATGCAATTCACGAGCTACACTTCCTAAAAATCAATTTGAATTATTTTCCTCAAAGTTCTCCACCTGCTCCATCACCTTACGGAAAACTTCTGGGCTATACTGTGGAGGATAACCATTTTTGACGAGGCAGATCTTGATTTCCAGTTTCAACTGGTCACGGACGTTCTGGTTGTTCAGCCAGTCGGCAAAAGAAGATTTGGTGTCGATGATTTCTTTGACCTTTTTCGCCAACATCTTGCACTTATCGTTGACAACTACACCGTCCACATTCTGGTCGGTGCCATACTCGAAATTATACTGGTCCCGCAGGGCAAGGAGGATATCGTAGAACGCCTTTTCTTCAAAGGTCAGACCGATCTTTCGGAAACTCTCCCGGCTCTCTTTCATCTGCCGCAGCACTTCCAGCGCATGGTCGTAGGCAGCTTTGATAATATCATCCGAAGCCTGCTCCTGTGCTTCGCCAGCTTCTTCGGCGGCAAGGTGCTTGCGCCGCTCATGGTAGGCACGGATCGTGTCCTCCAACATCTGCTCAAAGGTTTTTGCCGCCAGCTGGTTTACGGCGCTGTATTCTCGGATCTGCTTTTTCATCATCTTAACAAGGATTTCCAGTTTGGTGGCAGGCATCTTGATGTCGGACAGTTTTTCAAAATATTCCGGGCTGAAAATATCTTCTTCCTCGCCGTTGTCAAGGATACTTTCTACCTGATTGTACTTCAGAGCTTCTTCTACCATCCGGGCAACATTGCGATTCATGGTATCGGTGTCCACATCGCTGGTGCCGCTCATCTTGCGGACAAAGCCTGCAATCGCCATAAAGCACTGCGCAAGGGCAGATTCGTCCTCATGCAGTTCGCCGGAGGGCTGGCAGATGTCATAGGCTACACGCATCCGCTTTACGGTTCTGAGGAAATAGGTCTTGAACGAAACTTTCTGCGTTCCGTTCCGGCTTTCGGTATTCAGTTCCTCGGTCGAAGCAAAAACGTGTTCGGCTGCGCTGGTGAGAGCGCGGTAACGCTCCACCGGGTCGGTCTTTTCGCTCAGGAACGGGGTGAGGTCATACCCGATGAACAGCTGCTTCAGAACGCCCAGTTCGTCCCGGAACGCATTGGTTGCCTGCTCCACATCGTCCGCGGTCGGGGCAACAGAAGTGTTGCCGCCGTAGATTTTCATAGCCTCGCGCATATTGTCGCGGATGCCGATGTAGTCCACGATCAGACCATACTCCTTGCCCGAATACTTCCGATTGACACGGCTGATGGTCTGGATGAGCATATGTTTTTGCAACGGCTTGTCGTTGTACATATAGGTCAGGCACGGCACATCAAATCCCGTGATCCACATATCGACAACGATGACGATGCGGAAGTTGGACTGCTCGTCTTTGAACGCTGCATCCAGCGTTTCCGAACGCTTGTCGTTCTTGACACCGCCAAGGTAGTTATACATATCCGGCTTGTCGTTGCTACCAACACTGGCTACCATCGCCATAAAGGGCATTGGTTTCCGCTTGGCAAGCTCCTCTTTGGAAAGCGAAACGCCATCCGGTACCATCTTTTCCACAAACCACTCCGGGTATTTTTCCTTGAACTTTTCCAGCAGCGCAAAGGCGATGGGGCGGCTGGAACAAACGATCATGGCTTTCTGCACCCGGTCGGGGTCTTTTTCGCAGGAAGAAACATAGTGGTCGTGGATATCCACCGCCAGACGTTCCAGACGGGACGGCTCGCCCAGAATGATTTCCATGGAACTCATAGCTTCCTTGCTGGCCTCGATATCCTCTTTGGTCGCACCGTCCTCGGCGCAACGCTTGTAGTAGGCTTCGACCTCCCTGACTTTTTTCTTGTCCAGCAGGACTTTTGCAATGCGGGGATGATATTTGATGGGAACCGTCAGGCCATCGGCAACTGCCTGATCCATGGTATAGCGGTCGATTTCGTTGCCGAAAGTCTGGTAGGTTTCCGCAATCGGGGTGCCGGTAAAGCCCACAAAGGTGGCCTGCGGAAAGGCTTCCCGCAGCACCTTGGCATAGGGCTTTGACACCAGTGCTTTCATGTTCTCGTCGGAATCCTTGCTGAACTGGATCTTTTTGGAGTGTTCCAGCTGCGTTCGGTGCGCTTCGTCCGAGAAGCAGACAATGTTCCGCCGGGCATTGATAAGCCCGATCTTATCCTCTTTGCGGTCGCAGAATTTTTGAATGGTGCAGATGTAGAACCCGCCGCTCTGCCGCTTGCCCAATTCGTCCCGGAGTTGGGCACGGTTTTTGACCACAGACACCTGCCCCAGATTGAGAAACTCCTGACTTTTGGTAAACAGCTTGGCACTCTGCTTTTGCAGGTCGTCCCGGTCTACGATCATCACGATGGTGGGGGAGCCAATCTCCGGGGTGTCGATGCAGCGCAGGGCAAGTTGACGTGCCAGAAACGCCATGGTATAGGTTTTGCCGCAGCCGGTTGCGCCAAAATAAGTGCCGCCCTTGCCGATGCCGCTGACTACCGACTGCACGATGCTCTGTTTCAGCTTCCGTGCGGCGAAGAACTGCGGATAACGGCAGACGATCTCCACTTCGCTGCTGTCGTAGATACTATCCTGAAAATAGATGTAATCCCGGAAAATTTCCAGAAATCGTGCCGGACTGTACACGCCGTTGATGAGGGTTTCCGTCTCAGCAAAAGGCAGGGTGGAAAGCTGGTCGCCGTCGTTCACACGCCGCCATGCGTAGAAATGCTCATAAGGGGTACGCACCGTACCCAGCCGGGTCTTGACTCCATCCGAGATGCAGGCAAGGGGGCAGTAGTGCAGTAGGTGCGGGATATCCCGCCAGTAGCGAATGGTGATCTGCTCCCATGCGTCGTGAATGGTGGCGTTGGCATCTGCCGGATTTTTCAGTTCAATGACGCACAGCGGCATCCCGTTGACGAACAACAGCACATCGGGGCGGCGGTTCTCCTTCTGGCCGTTGTTGGTGTACTCGATGGTAAACTGGTTTACCGCCCGGAAGATATTTTTAGCCGGGTCGTCGAAGTCGATCAAAGGCACCATACAGGGCAGACCGTTCTGCGGCACGAACTGGATGCCGTAGACCATCCAGTTGTATACCTTGTGCAGCGTGGCAAAATCGCTTTCGCCGCCGGCAAGGCGCACGGTATCGAAGATGTGTGTCCGTTCTTCTTCGGTCAGCTGCGGGCTGGAATCGCGCAGAAACTCCATAAAGTCCGCTGCAATCAGAACGTCATGCCGGGACTTGCGCTGGATGGTGTTCCCGGCAGAGTAGGTCCAGCCTGCCTTTTCCAGCAGAGCAAGAAAGGCGTTTTCATAATCCGATTCGCAGTAGCGCCCCTGATAGTCCTTCAACTTCGCCATAATTTATGCCTCGTCTGTTTTCTGTGCTTCCTCGATGGAACCTTTTATCAAAATCGGGCAAATGTTCTGGATTTGAGCCTTTAATTTTCTGGAAAGCTCTTTTCGCGTATTATAGGCATTGAAAATATCGACAATATCCTGTTGAGTTTCAACATTGGGAACAGGAATTTTAACATCATTCACATCTTCTAAATTAAAAAACTCCGTAGAGCTTCCCCAAGAATTTGTAATTACATATCTGTCAAACTCCGGGCGATTGAAGTGCATATATAGCCAACGTGCCAAAAGTTTATGAGAGTATTCGGGTTTGATTCTGAATACCACATAATCTTCTGTACAAATGACAGGGCTCTCCCCGTCATTGTAGGCAATACTGAATTTAGAGCCATTCCGAGAAGTACGATGATTAAAAACAAAATCGCCGGGGAACACAATCTGGAACTTGCTCAAGTCTCTCCCGGTTAAAGAGGTTTTTGTAGGCATCAGTTCTTTCTGGTTGTTGACCCCTCGCACATCAGGGATTCCGTAGGTGAGATCAAAATTGATATTCTCGCATGGAGTAATATAATTCCCCAATTTTTGGAGAGGGGCATTTTCTCGAATATTTTCTATATAGGCATCACAAACCAGCTTCAAATCTTCCAGTCCACGCTCGTAACTTTTCTGGTTGGCAAGCATGGCATTGTAGACATTTACATACTTCTGCTGGATAGAAATATCGGGAAGCTGTATCGTTTCGCCACAGAAATATGTCCAATCAAACACCTCAGTTGAACTACCCCAAGATATAAATTCTGCATATCTATCCCATTCTTTTCGGCACAAGTACATGAACAAGTATGTAGGAAGAAGAATATCTTTTGCAGAATCTTTGATTCTAAAGACGTTATCATTAAAAGTTATAATATAGGTATTGTGCGTATCGTTGAACCCGATTCCAAGTTTTCGGCTTCCCCGTGGATTGTAAGCAAAATGTTGTGGGGGAACGAGATGGAACTTTGTAAAGTCTTTTTCCGTAATCTGCCCACGCATTGGCTGAATTATCTTGTCAATATTGACACCGATTGCATCGTCTTCGCCATACTTTCCGTCGGAATTTTTCTGGTTGGTCAGTTCTAGCAAGTCACCAAAGTTATACTTAGTCAATCCCATAGCCAATCCCCCTGAATGCTTCCTCCAGCATCCGCTGGGAATCCTTTTCCTGCTTCATGATGTCCTGCATCTCTTTCTGGATGCGCGCCATCTCTGCTTCGTAGTCGATGCCCAAGTCATGGTCGATGAACTCGATGTACTTGCTGGGGGTCAGTGCCCAGCCGTTCTGCTCGATCTCCTCCATGCCCACACTGCGGTACAGCTCCGGCACGGCATAGGCTGCTCCGTCAGTGCCTTCGTTCTGCCAAGTATGGTAGATACCCGCTGCACGGTCGATCTGGTTGGTGTCCAGCAGAACCTTCTTTTTGCCCTCACCCTTGACCGGATTTTCCGTCCACTGGCGCAGATCCATGAACAGAATCTCATGCTCCCGGTTGCGCAATGCTCTGCCGTGGTAGTTGCCGCCCTTTTTATTCTGGTTGAGGATCCACAGGGTCACGCTGATATCCGTGGTGATAAAAAGTTCGCGCGGCAGAACGATGATGGCTTCCACTTTGTCGTTCTGGAGGAGCTTTTTGCGGATGTCCAGCGTGTCGCCATCGTTCAATGCGCCGTTGGCCAGCAGGAACCCGGCCACACCGTTGGCGGGTTTTAGGTGGGAGAGAATGTGCAGGATCCACGCATAGTTGGCGTTGCTCTCCGGCGGAGTGGAATAATCGGCCCAGCGGGGGTCGTCTTTCAGGTTGCTGTCGTACCAGCCTTTCAGGTTGAAGGGCGGGTTCGCCATGATGTAATCAAAGTGCAGCCCTTTGTGCAGGTCATGGGTAAAGCTGGAATCGTAAGTTTCGCCAAGGTTGTGGCTGATGCCGCGCAGGGCAAGGTTCATTTTGGCAAGGCGGTAGGTGGCAGCTTCTTTCTCCTGACCGTACACGTTGATGCGGTTGATATCGCCCTGCTTCGATTCCACCAGTGCGGCACTCTGCACGAACATACCGCCAGAGCCGCAGCAGGGGTCGTAGAGTGTGCCGTCGAAAGGCTCGATCATGGCGGCGATCAGCTGCACAGCATCGTGGGGCGTGTAGAACTCGCCCTCTTCTTTCGTGGCGTTGACGGCAAACTCCTTGAGGAAGTATTCGTACACACGCCCGATCAGGTCTTTTTCCTCACCGAACTGCTTGTGGCTGATCTTGTTGACTTCGTCCACGATCTTCTTGATGTCGTTGGGCGCAAGGTTGCGGGTGGTAAAGGTACCCTCGACAAAGCAGCCCTTCAGCTGCTCCGACCCGGCGGCAATGCTGTGCAGTGCCGTGTCCAGCGCCACATTCAGGTTGGCACTCGGCGTGTTGATGATGGTATTCCACTGTGCTTCCGGCGGCAGGCTGTACGTTCCGTCGTCAAAGCTGGGGTCATCAAAGAACGCCGCCTTGATATCTTCATCGTCCGGGTCAAGACCCTGTGCTTTCAGCTTGTTGCGCAGATTTTCAATGCCGTCCTCGTATTTCTCGCCGATAAAGCGCAGAAACACAAGGGTAAGCATCATATCGCGTTTTTCAAAAAAAGATCCGGAATTGCGCGCCGCGCGCAAATAATCCCGGCAGTTGAACAAAATCTGATCCAGATTTAAGGGCTTTTCTTCAGCCTTCTTTTTTGCCATCGTGTGATTCCTCCGGGTGAAATGTAGTCTTTTCATTATTTTATCACAGTCGGACTGCGTAGGAAAGACTTGATTTTGGATCATGGTCCGAAAGGACGCATAGCCGGTGCAAGCAGTGCAGACGTATATACATCTGCTTATTTTGCGTTGCAAAACGCTTGTTGGGGAATGCCCCAAGCCCCTTTGATCTGCATTTCCCAATGCAGGCTGCGG
>ERZ859776.652-NODE-652-length-15644-cov-2.437873_pt1 | contig 15644 bp, 17 predicted proteins | sample MGYA00509987_ERZ859776 | MGnify/ENA primary metagenome ERZ859776 (study PRJEB30046, sample SAMN00715146) | human gut metagenome | study: EMG produced TPA metagenomics assembly of the A metagenome-wide association study of gut microbiota in type 2... | reverse complement strand
CTAATATCGCATAATTTAATAGAAACGACTCTTTTGATGTGTGAAATCATTCCCACTCCACGGTTGCGGGGGGCTTAGAGGTGATATCGTAGACGATGCGGTTGATATGCTTCACCTCACCCACGATGCGGCCGCTGACCTTATCCAGCAGCTCATAGGGCAGGCGGGACCACGTAGCGGTCATGAAGTCCTGAGACTGCACCGCCCGCAGGGCCAGCGTATAGTCGTAGGTGCGCTCGTCGCCCATGACGCCCACGCTGCGGACGCTGGTCAGCACGGCAAAGTACTGACTGGTGGTACGGTCCAATCCCGCCAGAGCCATCTCCTCCCGGAAGATGGCATCGGCATCCCGCAGAATCTCCAGTTTCTCATCGGTGATCTCACCGATGACACGGATGGCCAGACCGGGGCCGGGGAAGGGCTGGCGCCACACCAGCTGCTCCGGCAGGCCCAGCTCGATGCCCAGCTGCCGCACCTCGTCCTTGAACAGCCGCCGTAGGGGCTCCACGATGTCCTTGAAGTCCACGCAGTCTGGCAAGCCGCCCACATTGTGGTGGCTCTTGATGACCACGGACTCGCCGCCCAAACCGGACTCCACTACATCGGGATAGATGGTACCCTGTGCCAGAAAATCCACGGCGCCGATCTTCTTGGCCTCGGCCTCAAAGACCCGGATGAACTCCTCGCCGATGATCTTACGCTTGGTCTCCGGGTCGGTGACGCCTGCCAGCTTGGAGAGGAAGCGGTCCTTGGCGTTGACCCGGCGCACGTCCACATGGAACTGGTGGGTCATGACCTCCTCCACCTGATCGCCCTCGTCCTTCCGCAGCAGACCGTGATCCACGAAGATACAGGTCAACTGATCGCCCACGGCACGCTGCAGCAGGGCGGCAGCCACAGAGCTGTCCACGCCGCCGGAGAGAGCCAGCAGCACACGGCCACTGCCGATCTTGGCCCGGCACTCCGCCACGGCCTCCTCCAGATAGGACGCCATGGTCCACTCGGCGGTGAAGCCGCAGATGCCGTATAGGAAATTCTGCAGCAGCTCCTTGCCGTACTGGGTGTGGAGTACCTCCGGGTGGAACTGCACGCCGTAGAGCTGCTTCTCGGCGCACTGGATGGCAGCGCAGCGGCAGCCATCGGTGGAGGCCACCACCTCGAAGCCGGGGGCCAGCGTCTCCACCTCCACGCCGTGGCTCATCCAGTACACGGCGGTGGCGGGGATATCCTTAAACAGAGGGCTCTTGCCGTTATGGGTCAGCTCTACCTTGCCGTACTCACGGGTCTCGGCCCGGCGGCACTGGCCGCCCAGCAGATGGATCATCAGCTGCTGGCCGTAGCAGATGCCCAGCACGGGAATACCCATAGAGAACAGGGCGGGATCCACCATGGGAGCATTGGGTTCGAATACCGTGGCGGGGCCACCGGTGAAAATGAGAGCGTCAGGCTGGAAGGCCCGGATATGCTCCATAGACTCCCGCCAAGAGCGGATCTCGCAGTATACGCCGCATTCACGGACACGGCGAGCCACCAGCAGATTATACTGGCCGCCGAAGTCCAGCACTAAAACCTTTTTCATACCGGATCATCCTCCCGGAAGGTGATGTGGTCGGGCGTAGCCTCCTCGATAACGGCCAGAGAGTGGATGTTGTAGCCCTGCTCACGGAAGGAGTCGCCGCCGTGCTGGAAGCCCTTTTCCACCGCCACGCCGATGCCCACCAGCTCGGCGCCGGCGGCATTGACGATGTCGATGAGACCCTGCATGGCGTAGCCCTTAGCCATGAAGTCGTCGATGATAAGGACCTTGTCCTCCGGCCCCAGCCACTCCTGCGCCACGATGAGGGTGGCCTTCTTCTTGTAAGTATAAGAGAAGATCTCGCTCTGGTACAGGCCACCCTCGATGTTGTCGCTCTTGGCCTTCTTGGCAAACACCATGGGCACGCCGTACTTATTGGCGCAGATGGTAGCCAGAGCGATGCCGCTGGCCTCGGCAGTCAGCACCATGGTGATCTTGCTGACGTCAAAATAGCGAGCGAACTCGTCCGCCAGTTCCTCCATGAAGGCGGTGTCCACCCGATGGTTCAAAAACCCGTCTACCTTGATGATGTTGCCGGGCAGGACACGGCCCTCCCGGCGGATACGCTCTTTCAATGCTTCCACGATCCACACTCCTTTATTATAAGTCGCTGGTACTCCACCATATTGACCCTATTCTGCCCAATTTCCGGGGGAAAAACAATAGGGAGAAAAACCAAGCTTTTCTTGGTTTTTCTCCCGGTATTTGTCAGTTCTCCCAGTTCAGAGGCGCGCCTGAACGCTGGGATAAGCTGTCCTTTACGAAGTCGGCAAACCGCTGGGCCGCCGGGGTCAGAGGCACGTCCCGCAGGACGCATAGATCCACGCTGCGGGGCGGGATCTCGAAGTCCGTAGCCAGCTTCCGCAGTCGACCCTTCGACAGCTCTTCGTGGACAAACTCCTCCGTGACGCCCGCCACCCCGAAGCCAATCGCCGCCAGATCTACCAGCAGGCTCCGTGCGCCCAGCTCGATCTCCGGATGCAGCCGCTGGCCATTTTGCAGGAAGTACTTCTCCAGATACAGCCGGGAGGAGGCCTTGCGCTCCAAAAGGATCAGGGGGAAGGCGGCGATCTCCGCCAGAGAATAGACATGGCCGAAGTCGCAGGGATAGTCCGCCGCCGCCACGAACACGGAATGGGTGGCGAAGCAGGGGTGCGTCTCCAGCGAGGCGGACTCCTGGGGGGTGCTGGCAAAGGCGATATCCACCTTGCCGGATTGCAGCAGGCCCAGTACCTTGTGGCTGCGGCCGGAAACGATCTGGATGTGGATGGCGGGATACTGCCGGTGGAATCGATCCAGATACGGCAGCAGGAACTGGCTGGTGACGGTGTCGCTGGCGCCGATGGTCAGGTGTCCCATCTGCAGCTCCCGGCTCTGGGACAGCTTCTCCTCGCCGGTCTCCAGCAGGCCGATGGCGCTGCGGACGTACTCGTACAGCATCCGGCCGTCCGGTGTCAGGGCCACGCCACGGGAGTTGCGGGCAAACAGACGGGTCTGCAGCTCGCCCTCCAGCTGCTTGATGGACTGGCTGACGGCGGATTGGGAGATATACAGGGCCTGAGCGGCGGCGGTGATGTTGCCGGCCTCGGCCACCTCCTTGAATACACGATAAAGCTCCAATTTCACAGACATGATGCAGGACCTCATAAATAGGGATAATATATATCACTGATGCAATATGCTGTCATTATAGCAGATTTTTACGGGATTGCAAGGGAATTTATAGTGGCCTGTCTCTTGAAACACCGGGGAGAATGTGCTACAATGCCATATAGCATATGGAAAAGGATGACTTCTATGGATAAGCGCACCACAGATATCGTCTGCTACTGCACATGGGTCGGTCTGCTCATCGCCGTGCTGGCGGGGAACCGGGAGGCCAGCCGCTTCCACCTGAACCAGTCGCTGGTGCTGGGTATTTTCGGCCTGCTGGGGGTCATCCCCTGCGTGGGCTGGGTGTGGGCCGTCTTTGTGGCGGTGTGGTGGTGCATGGGCCTTGCCGGGGCCATCCGGGGCGTGGAGCGGCCGGTGCCGGTGCTGGGTGGCATCCGTATCCTGCTTTGATGCATCGTTGTATGGAGCGTGCTGCGGCACGATTTTCATAGTGGACCAATGTTCAACAATTAGGAGGAAAAAACCATGTCTTTTATGATCGAAACGTCTGCCCGTCACATTCACCTGACCCAGGAGACGCTGGAGAAGCTGTTCGGTGAGGGCTATGAGCTCACCGTCCGCAAGCCCCTGTCCTATCCCGGCCAGTTCGCCAGCAACGAGCGTCTGACCGTGGTGGGCCCCAAGAAGGAGATGGCCAACGTGTCCATTCTGGGTCCCGTGCGTAAGATGGATCAGATCGAGCTGTCCGCCACCGACGCCCGCACGCTGGGCATCGATGCCCCCGTCCGTGAGAGCGGCGACGTGAAGGGCTCCGGCGCATGTAAGCTGGTGGGCCCCAAGGGCGAGGTGGAGCTGACCGAGGGCGTCATTATCGCTAAGCGTCACCTGCACATCACCGAGGCCGACGCCGCCGAGATGGGCGTGAAGAACGGCGAGATCATCAAGGTGGCCTGCGGCGGCGAGGGCCGTAAGCTGATCTTTGACGATGTGGTGGTTCGTGTCAACAAGGACGCCGTCACCACCATGCACATCGACACCGACGAGTCTCAGGCTGCCGGCAACCCCAAGGTCGGCGAGATCGTGCGGTAAGCAAGCACGAAAAAGGACACGACAGGCTGTGCCTGCCGTGTCCTTTTTTACTTCTTGGGGGATGCCCCATTACAAAGACGCCACGATGGCTTCCAGCTTTTCGGTGAAGTCCCGGTTCAGCCGCAGCAGCAGAGCCTGCTCCTCTGCCGTCCAGCCGGCGTAAATACGGTCCTCCAGACGGATCAGGCGGCACACGGTTCTATCGGCCAGACGATGCCCCTGTGCCGTCAGGGAGACACAGGTGTGCCGTCCACTGCCGGGGGACAGGGTCAGTATGCCCTCCCGCTCCAGCTTCTTCAAAGCGGAATTGACGGTGGAGCGGCCCATGCCCGTGGCCTCCCGCAGAGCGGACTGAAGATAGCCCGGCGCATTGACGGCCAGCGTGTACAGGATGCGGAACTCGCTGTCCGACAGCCCCATTTTCAGCGCCGCTGCATGATACAGACTGCTGATACGGCCGTCGATCTGGTTGAACTCCTGAATGGTGGTCACATCCTCACCCCCTTATGCATAGCCATACTTCTTCCGCTTGCCCACGAGGCACGCCGCCGACAGGAGCAGCGCCAGTGTTTCGGCGGCCACCACGGCGGCCCATACACCGTCGATATCCCATAGCACGGGCAGCACGGTGACGGCGGCTACCTGAAACACCAGCGTCCGGGCAAAGGAGATCAGGGCGGAGATGAAGCCGTCATTGAGGGCGGTAAAAAAGGAGGAGGCATAGATGTTGTACCCTGCCATCAGGAAGGACAGGGAGTAGATGGAGAAGGCACGGATGGTCACCGGCAGCAGGGTCGCCTCCTTGGACATGAAGATCATGGACAGGGGCCGGGCCAGCAGCAGGGCCGCCGCCGTCAGTACCACGCTCATGACGGTAATGATGCACAGGCTCTTCCGCAGCAGCCCCCGCAGTTCCGCCCGGTTCCCGGCACCGTAGTGATAGCCCACGATGGGGGCGCTGCCCATGGAATAGCCCAGAAAGATGGCGATGAAGATGAAGTTGACGTACATGATGACGCCGTATACCGCCACGCCGCCGGAGCCCATGAGCCGCATCAGCTGCCAGTTGTAGAGCATATTCACCACCGACATGGAGATGTTGGTCATGAACTCCGAGGAGCCGTTGGCGCAGGCCTTCAGCAGCGCCCGCCCATGGAAGGCGGTGCGGCCCAGCCGCAGCTTGCTGCTGTTGGGCCGGAGGAAGTACACCAGCGGAATCACACCGCCTACGAACTGGCTGAGAATGGTGGCCAGAGCGGCGCCCTCGGCGCCCCATTGCAGCACCGCCACGAACAGAGCGTCCAGTGCGATGTTGGTGACGCCGGCAGCAATGGTGACGTACAGGCCCAGCTGAGGCCGTTCCGCCGTCACCAGAAAGCTCTGGAAGGTGTTTTGCAGCATATAGGGGATCAGGCCCAGCAGGACGATGCGTCCGTAGCTGACGCACACCGGCAGCATGGTCTCGTTGGCACCCAGCAGCCGGGACATAGGCGTGAGAAAGGCAATGCCGCCGATGGTGAACACGGCACCCAGCCCAATCAGCACATAGATCAGCAGGGAGAAGATCTCGTTGGCCCGTTTTTCGTTGCCGGCCCCCAGGGTGTACGCCACCAGCGCACTGCCACCGGTACCCAGCATGAAGCCCACGGCACCCAACACCATGAGAAACGGCATAATGAGGTTCACGGCGGCAAAGGCATCGGAGCCCACAAAGTTGGACACGAAAACACCGTCCACCACGCCGTAGATGGAGGTACAAACCATCATGATGACAGACGGCAGAGTGAAGCGCAGCAGTTTTCGATAGGTGAAGTGCTCGGATAGTTGGATACGCATGAAGAGAAAGTCCTCCGTAAAAATAATGTCCGAAACCGGACAAGCATATTTTAGTACGATTTCGGACATAGGTCAAGAAAATCTTTCGACGGCCCTCTGCATTTTCCTTGCATTTCCACATGGGATAGGATATAATATTTCCTGATAGATACGGACAGAGGCGATGCGCTGCAAAAGCCCCGTGGGGTCAGGCGCAAAGCTGAACAAGGGAACGGGGACGAGCCCCACGTTGACCAACACCGTGTGCATCGAGGTGTCTATCCCGCCGACGAAAGTCAGCCATTGGAAGCGTGCTTCTGAGAAGGCAGGGGAGACCGCCGCTTGAGATGCGAGCCGGGAGACCTACTGTTGCCGTTAGAATGATCCCAGGAATGGTTATGGTGTTATTCTGCCACGCAGGATGACACCATATTTTTTGCGCCTGCTCCCGTGCACTGCGGGAGTCGGCGGCACGGAGAATGAGGAGTATATGAAGAAGATTCGACCCTATCTATGGCGGGGCGGAGCGCTGGTGCTGGCGGCGGCCTTGGTGGTGCTGCTGGTGCTGTCCGGGATGGGCCTTTCCACGCAGGAGCCGGAGCCGCTGCCCCAGCCTCCGGCCCAGACTATCCGCACCGAGGGACAGGGAGGCGCCTCCCAGCAGGAGAAGCCCAATGCCCCGGAGCAGCCGGAGGACCCGGAGGACGAGGACACGCCGGAAGAGCCGGAGACTCCGGAGCAGCCGGACGAGGAGCCGCCTCAGGAGGAACCCGATGCCCCGGAGCAGCCGGAGAATCCCACAGACAATCCGGAGCAGCCGGAGCAGCCCGGCGATAATCCGCAGCCCGGTGATAACCCCGGCAAGGGCGATAACGACGGCCCCGGCCCGGTAAAACCGGAGCCAGGCCCTTCTGACGATACCAGCACCCGTATCATCACGGATCTCAGCAACTGTGAGATCACCTATAATCAGCTGACAGACGACACGCTGCCCTTCTACGCCTATCTCATCAATCCCAACGGCGAGACGCTGAAGGTGAAGCTGCAAAACAGCGATACCCCCATGAACGGCCGGTATCTCACCAGCGCCGACGGCAAGAACTATACCGCCCAGCTGGTGCGGAATGAGACAAACCATATCACCCTCTACCGCAAGAAGGGAAACACCACGGTGGAGGAGGTCCGCTTCTCCATCCGGTATGTCGCACAGAAGGCCGATGAGGATCATCCCACCATCGGTGAGCATCCCCCCACCATCGTCACCAATCTGGACGGCGTGACGGAGACCAGCAACCGCAACTTCACCCTGACGGTGAAGGCCACGGCCTACACAGGCTCTCCCCTCTACGCCAGCCAGATCGAGGTGCAGATGGACGGAAAGCGCATCACAGGCCCCACCGGCGGCCCGGTGTACGAGTATCAGCTCTACTTCCCGGATCCCATCGTGGGCGATACGGTGGAGCACACCATTACCATCCGGGCCTGGGACGGGGAGGGCAACTCCGCCTTCGTGTCCTATCGCATCCTCTACCGCTTCGTGGATACCGGCGACGTCATCGGCACGGCCTATATCGTCATCGACGCCACCACCGTGGGACTGGACGTAATGGAGGAGCCGTATACCTACAAAATTCGCCAGAATACCCCGGCCTCCTATGCCGTTATCGAGGCGCTGGAGGAGTGGGGCTACGAGTACGAATACTCCGGCTCCATGGACGTGGGCTTCTATCTGCGGCGCATCAGCCGGGGCGGCATGATGGACTATCCCGCCATCCCGGAGAACCTGTGGAGCAAGATCCTGCAGGACGGCCTGACCCTGACGGGCCAGACGGATAACAACAGTCTGGGTGAGTTCGACTATACTCAGGGCTCCGGCTGGATGTACTCTGTGGGCGGCAATACCTATGCCGGTAAGGGCCTGTCCGGCTATTACCTCACCGACGGCGATACCCTGTATCTGCGCTTCACGCTGGCCTACGGCAAGGACATCGGCGGATACAGCTCCACCGGCGGCAGCTACGGTCTGCTGCCCAGCTATTGCGGTAAGTGGCTCAACGGCACCTACATTGAGGAGCACGTCTGGGGTGAGCCGACACAGACAGTGGCGCCGGACTGCACCCATCCCGGCGAGATCAGCACCGTCTGCACCGTCTGCGGCGATCGGAAGGATCAGCAGGAGGTGCCGCCTCTGGGGCATGATTTCGTGGAGACGGGACGCACGGAGCCGGGAGAGGACGGAACACCGGGCTACATCGAATACACCTGCTCCCGCTGCGGGGAGCAGAAGCAGGAGCCGATCCCGGCGGTCAATGCCGGGTGGCTTTCCCGGCGGCGCCGACTGCCGGACTATGCTATGACAGGAGCAAGATATGAACGATAGAATGAGAAAGGGCTGCTGCCGCCTGCTGGCGCTGCTGCTGACGCTGGTGCTGGTGATCCCCGCCTATGGGCAGGAGACGCTGGATGCGCTGGCGGCGGCGCAGGGCTGCACGGCGGAGACACTGCTGCAAAGCGACAAGCTGACGGCGGGAGACTCCGTCAGCGACTGGGTGGCCATCGCCGTGAGCCGGGCCGGTACGGAGGGGGATACCTCCGCTTACCGCAAGGCACTGGAGCGCTATGTGACCCGGATGTACCGGGAGCAGGGGGGCTTGGACCGCTTGCGAGCCACGGAGTGGCAGCGCACCGCCCTGACGGCGCTGGCGCTGGGAGCGGACCCCACCGCCTTCGGCCGGGACAAGAACGGTCGGTCGGTGAACCTGCTGGCCGACGGCGTATATCAATTCACCGCCGCCAAATCTCTGGGAACACAGGGACTCAACGGCTGGATCTTCGGCTTGATCGCTTTGGACAGCGCCCGCTTCGCCGTGCCGGAGGATGCCGTCTACACCAGAGCCACTATTTTGCAGGCGCTGGTGGCAGCGCAGGAGCCGGAGGGCGGCTTCGGCCTGACGGTAGGGAACTCGGACGTGGATCTGACAGCCATGACCCTGCAGGCGCTGGCGCCCTATCAGAACAGCACAGTGACGTATACCGGCGCTGCCGGGGAGTCTGTGACCATCCGGGAGGTGGTGCGCCGGGCGCTGGCGTGGCTGTCTGACCAGCAGACGGCGGAGGGCGATTTCATCAGCTGGGACGCCGCCAATCTGGAGAGCACGGCGCAGGTCATCATCGCCCTGTGCAGCTTGGGAGTGGACCCGGCCACGGACGCCCGGTTCGTGAAAAACGGCATCAGCGCCGTGGACGGGCTGATGCGCTACCGGCTGGATGACGGCACCTTCCGCCATATTCTGACGGACGGCTCCGATGTCATGGCCACAGAGCAGGCTCTTCTGGCGCAGGAGGCCATGGAGCGGCTGTCCGCCGCCCGCCGGAGCCTGTATGACTTCCGGGAGGAGATGCCGGAGGATGTAAAGACGCAGGTGACGGCCCTGAACGAGGCACTGACGGATGTGGCGGTGGCCACGCCGGAGGAGGTGCAGGCCCTGTATACCCGGTATCTGGCCATCCCCGCCGCCGAGCGCAGCTATGCGTTCGCTGCCGGGGCGCTGCTGGATCGGATGCAGGAACTTTCCCTGGAGATCACGCCGGAGGACCCGGCACAGGCATATGAGCTGCGGGTTGCGGCGGAGGTGACCACCTCCGGTTCCGGCGCCGTAGTATGGATCGCCGCAGGCGCCGCCGTGGTAGTGGTGGCCGCAGGCATGGTGATTTGGAGCAAGCGGAGGAAAATATGTACGAAGTAACGGAGAAAATTCTGCGGGAAGTGCGGAAGGTCATCGTCGGCAAGGACGATGTGGTGGAGAAGGTTTGGATCTCCATTCTGGCCCAGGGCCATGTGCTGCTGGAGGACGTGCCGGGGGTGGGTAAGACCACCATGGCGCTGGCCTTTTCCAGGGCGCTGGGGCTGGAGACCAAGCGTGTGCAGTTCACACCGGACACCATGCCCTCGGATATTATCGGCTTTTCCCTGCCGGAGCAGGGGCGGATGGTGTATCAGCCCGGTGCGGTGATGACCAATCTGCTGCTGGCAGACGAGATCAACCGTACCTCCAGCAAAACTCAGTCGGCACTGTTGGAGGCCATGGAGGAGGGTCATGTCACCGTAGACGGCGTGACCCACGATCTGCCGGCCCCCTTTGTGGTGCTGGCCACTCAGAACCCCATCGGCTCTGCCGGTACACAGAATTTGCCCAACTCCCAGCTGGATCGCTTCCTCATGAAGCTGAGCATGGGCTATCCCGATGTGGGCAGTCAGGTGCGCATCCTGAGGGAGCGCAGCCAGCAGGAGCCTCTGGAGCAGGTGGAGCCGGTGATGTGCCGGGAGGAGCTGCTCACCGCCATCGCCAAGGTGCGTCAGGTCCATGTGGACGACCAGATCTATGATTACATCGCCCGGCTGGCGGAGGTGACACGCACCCATCCGCTGCTGAAGCTGGGTATCAGCCCCCGTGGCGCTTTGGCCCTGTGCCGCACGGCTAAGGCCAGAGCCTTCGCAGAGGGCCGGGATTTTGTGGTGCCGGAGGACGTGACGCAGATGGCGGAGTATGTGTTTGCCCACCGTCTGATGCTTTCCTCCAAGGCCCGCCTCAACGAGTACACACCGGAGGCCATCGTGGCGGAGGTGCTGGCGCAGACCCAGCCGCCGGTGCTGTCGGAGCAGCGGGCATGAGCACGTTGCTGTGGCTTTTGACGGAGGCCGGACTGGTGCTGTGCTGGCTGGTGACGCCTTGGGCGCCTGCCCCGTGGCTGGCTCTGTGCTGGCTGATGGCGCCGCTGGCGGGCTGGCTTGCACTGCTGCTGACAAGGAAGCGGTCGCAGGTGCGGCTCAGCTGCCCCGTGACGGCGGAGAAGGGTAAGCCCTTTTCCGTGACGGCGGAGGTGCGGCAGGGTGTCCCCTTCGGCCGGGGCAGGCTCACGGTATCGGTGGAGAACACCGTTACCGGAGAGACGCACCGGGAGAAGCTGACCCTGCATCAGGGCCGGGGAGCATGGCAGGTGCAGAGCGCCTGCTGCGGCTGTCTGGTGATGCAGGCGGCGGAGCTGGTGCTATGGGATCTGCTGGGCGTGCTGCCGATGAAGATCCCCTGCACGGTGCAGGGACGCATCTGCGTCATGCCGGATACCTTCCCCATTGAGGCAGACCCGGTGTCGGCCGTGAGCTGCCAGACGGACTGCGAGGAGTACGCCCCGGACGTCCGGGGCAGCGATCCTACGGAGATCTTTCAGATCCGGGAATATGTCCCCGGCGACAGTCTGCGTCAGATCCACTGGAAGCTCTCCGCCAAGGCAGGACGCTACATGGTGCGGGATGCGGCCAAGCCAGTGGATCACCGATTGACCATCTATGTGGAGCGCCGCACGGCCACGCCCCGTCTGGCGGACGGCCTGATGGAGGCGGCGGTGTCGCTGTGTCAGGCCTATGTGGATCAGCCCTTTCGACTCATGTGGAGCGGGGAGACCACCTCTGTCCGGGAGATCACCGGGGAGGAGCAGCTGCCCGAAGCGGTGACGGCGCTGCTGAAAAGCAAGGCACAGGAGGAGCCGCAGCCGCCGGAGCTGCGTCCGGAGGGGAAGCTGCTGTACTGCTGTACCCAGCTTCCGGCGGACGGGCAGCTGCCGGAGGATGCCGTCGTGCTGCTGTGCAGCGATGAACCCTGCACCGGGGAGGGCGTGTGCCGCTTCACCCCGGAGGATATGCAGGAAATAATGGGAAAATGGATGTGGAATTAGGAGCTTTTGGTGAAAAAACAGACTGTTTCATTCCAATTTGATACGGTACCGGCCCACTCCCGGCCTCTGCGCCCCACGGATGCGGCGGCGGGCGTGCTGCTGCTGGCAGGCATATGGGGCCTGCTGTGGCAATGCCTGCGCCCGGAATCGGTGCCGGGCCTGCTGGGGCTGGGCGCTCTGGCGGCGCTGGGCCTTGCGGCGGGACTGCTGCTGCGGTGGGATCGGAAATGGCAGCGGGCTGCCCTCTGCGGAGCGCTGCTGGTGCTGTTGGCGGCGGGCATACTGCTGCGGAGCCACATCAGCGCTGCTCTGGCGGGGCTGGGAGACTTGTGGGGTCAGTGGCGCTTTCAGCAGACCGGACGGTACACGCCGCCCTATGTGGGGGCGGGCAGCGTCTGGTGGATGCTGCTGCCCATGGGGGCCGTAACGGGCCTTGCTGCGGGCCTTGTGCTGCGGCAGCGCTGGCGGATATGGCCGGCGACCATCTGCACCGCAGGATTACTGACACTGCGTCTGGCGGGCCTTGTGCCGGGGGGCTGGTGGTTTACCTGCTTCCTGCTGGGGGTGCTGCTGTGCTTTGTGCAGGGCAGCGCCATAGGCCGCAGGGCCAAGGCCGTCACGGCGGGAGCGCTGGTGCTGGTGCTGCTGATCTTCTGCCTGTTGGCTCGCCGTGGCGGCTATCGCCGTGGCTTCCGGGAGGGGGAGCGTGTGGTGATGCGCCAGATGGCCCGTGAGGAGCAGGAGGCCGCCGTGCCGCCCATGCCCCACCGTCCGGCCCCGCAGCAGCCCGCCGCCCCGAAGCCTGTCCCGCAGCCGGAGAAGGCTCCCACGCCCCCGCCTGCGGAGGAGAAAAAGCCCGCCCCTCCGGCAGCAGAAAAACCGGCATCTCCCGTCCGGGAAACACCGGCCCCCGCCGCCCCGGTCTCTCAGGAGGAGAAGCCGGACGAGCTGGACATTGATCTGCTGTTGGAGGAGATCAAGCGGATGTAGCTCACTTCTTCAGGAAGCCGAACAATCCCTTTTTCTCATAGGGCCGGGCGCTGACGCCCTGCACCTCATAGCCGGTCTTGCCGATGGCGGCCCGCAGGGCCTCCTCGTCCAGCGGCGCCTCACTGAGGATCACCGCCTGCCCCTTGGTGTGGGAGGCGGTGACTTTTTTCACCGGCAGAGCGCCCCGGATGGCATCGCTGACATGAGCCTCGCACATCCCGCACATCATGCCGTCTACCTTCGCCGTTGTCTCGATCATATGGATTCCACTCCTTTTGGTTAATGTTATCTAACTGCATCTCGGAAACCAAGCCGCCCACAGGCGACCTCTGGAACGACTGCATTGTAATCCCCACCGCCGGTTTTGTCAAGAGACGCTCTTGCAAATCCGGCAAAACCCACTTATAATATACTATAGATCATACCGATCCCCAAGGAGGAAGCTTCCCATGCAGCTCTCTGCAACGAAAAAACTGGTATTCTGCGCCATCTGCGTGGCATTGTGCGTGGTGCTGCCCATGGCCTTTCATGCGCTGGGCTCCGGCACTGTGTTCCTGCCCATGCACGTCCCCGTGCTGCTGTGCGGCCTGGTCTGCACGTGGCCCTACGGCGTGGTCTGCGGCCTGCTTGGCCCGCTGCTGTCGTCGGTGCTGACCGGTATGCCTGCGACGGCGGTGCTGCCCTCCATGATGGCGGAGCTGGCGGTCTACGGTCTGGTAACGGCGCTGGTGATGCGTCTGGTGCATACGGGGCGGCTTTACGGCGACCTCTATATCGCCCTGTGCTGCGCCATCCCCTGTGGCCGCATCGTGGCGGGCGTGGTGAAGGCATTGACCTTCCCCGCCGGCAGCTGGTCCATGGCGGCGTGGGTCTCTGCCCACATCCTGATCTCGTGGCCCGGCACCCTCATCCAGCTGGCCCTGCTGCCCGCGCTGGTGGTGGCCCTGACCAAGGCCCGGCTGGTGCCGCCCCGCTATTAAAATTTTTATAGCTTGCACAAAATGAGGGTGGCATTTTGCCGCCGGATATGGTAAACTATTCCTGTCAACCTGACGGCTTTGGGCCGCAGGTGTGAGGAGGAATGGAAATGAACCGTCAATACCCCAGACTGGTATTGCGTGACTCGTCCTTCCGCAGCAACGCCCGGGAGACTATCTCCCGCTGCGCCGCCTGCGGAATCCAGGTCTGCGGCGTCATCAAGGGCGTCAACGGCCTGCCGGAGGTGGCCCGCCGCTTCCGGGAATGCGGCGTCACGCAGTTGGGAACCAGTCGTCTGGAGCAGGTGGAGCGCTGCCGCCAGGCGGGCATCCCCGGCCCCTATCTGCTGATCCGCATCCCCGGCCCCACGGAGCTGCCGGAGCTGGTGCGGCTATGCGAAATGTCGCTGCAAAGCGAGCGCAAGACTCTGGACCTGCTGGAGCAGGAGTGTACCCGGCAGGAGAAGCCCCACGCCGTCATCATCATGGCGGATCTGGGCGACCTGCGGGAGGGCTACTGGGACCACGAGGAAATGGTGCAGACCTGCCTGTATGTGGAGCGCCGGCTGCCCCATGTCCACCTGTCCGGCGTAGGCGTGAACCTCAGCTGCTACGGCTCTGTGCGGGCCACGCCGGAGAAGATGCAGATGCTGCTGGCCATCGCCCGCCGGGTGGAGGACGCCATCGGCCGCCCGCTGGAGATAGTCTCCGGCGGCGCCACCAGCTCCTATCCCATGATCCATACCGGCACCATGCCCGCCGGCATCAACCACCTACGGATCGGAGAAAATATTCTGACGGCGCAGGATATTGCCGATTCCTGGGGCATCCACGATGCAGACTACCTCCGGGACGACGTGTTCCGTCTGGAGGCAGAGGTGGTGGAGGTGAAGGAGAAGCCCACCTATCCCCAAGGGGAGCTGGGGGCCGACGCCTTCGGCCGAAAGCCTGTCTATGAGGATCGTGGCCTCCGACTCCGTGCCATTCTGGCGTTGGGCCGGGCCGACGTAGGCGACATGGAGACGCTCCGGCCCACCATGCCCGGCGTCACCGTCATCGGCGGCTCCTCGGATCACTGTATTCTGGACGTGACCGACGCCCCCGTCCCCGGGGTCCCCTGTTTTCGGGTCGAGCCCGACCCCCCCCAGCCGGTGCAGGTGGGGGACATCCTGTCCTTCCGGCTGTGCTACAGCCACGTACTCTATGCCACCCAGCGGGACGATGTTCCCGTGGTGATCTGTCCGTGACCTCCGGGCCAAGCCCGCTGGCGATAAAATTCATCTAAGGAGGAACTCCCCTTTGAACAATGATAACTTTATGATATTCGTCTATAATGCCATCATCGCCCTGTTTGCGTTCTTCGTGGCGGCCCCCATGCTGCTCAACGCCATCAGTCTTTTCACCGTGCAGAAGCGCTTCGCCAAGGTCATGGTGGACGAGGGCGTGGTGAAGGAGGAGACGGTGCGCCGCCTGCACCCGAAAAAGCAGGTGGCCGGCGTCCTGATCTCCCTGCTGGTGCTGGCCGGTCTGGGCTGGACCTGCACACGGGTGGATATGGGCTATATCTGCGGCTGTATCGCTCTGGTGGCGGGTGTACTGAAGTACCGAAACATCATCCAGTTCAACAGCCTCACCGTCCAGCGCTTCCGCAATACCTACAAGGATGAAATGGATCTCAATAAGTACAATAAGTACGTGGATTCCCATTTCTAAGAGCGAGCGTATCACCTGTAAGCAGGGTGTATTTTTACAAACGAGCCTTAACGGCGCAAGCTGTGCGACGGATTTTAACCGCAAACAGATACTGTGAAGAAGAAGGCCCCCGGCATTGCCGAGGGCCTTCCTCTTGT
>ERZ859776.648-NODE-648-length-15652-cov-1.818811_pt1 | contig 15652 bp, 16 predicted proteins | sample MGYA00509987_ERZ859776 | MGnify/ENA primary metagenome ERZ859776 (study PRJEB30046, sample SAMN00715146) | human gut metagenome | study: EMG produced TPA metagenomics assembly of the A metagenome-wide association study of gut microbiota in type 2... | reverse complement strand
ACGCTTGCGATAAATATGAAGCTTCAAGACTGAAACAGCTTTTCAGGGGCAATGAAACGCAGGAGGATAATGATACTTCCGTCCAGTCACAGCACCCCTTGGTCGGGGAATAAGGCAATGAGGGCGGCTCTATGAGAACCATAGTGGGATGAGAATTCCATGAGATGAATAAGCTGTTCATCGTTCCGGATGCTCCGCCGTGACGGATGTTGTGAACAAGTATCACGGAGTTGTCTGAGAAATCAGACGAAGGCAAAATGAGCTATTACTGCGGTTTGCAGTTAGCAGACCGCAGTTTATACATACTGGGAGTGAAAAAATGAAAGAAAAAATAAAACATATGCGCGGCTTTTATGGGGTGAGTATACCGCCTGCCGTTTGTGTCCTGCCGAAATATCATCCGTGCTATCGTTGCATCTGGTATGCAAAAGATACCAACGTGCTGTTCTGTCCTTTCCATAACTGTGTGAGAAATAAAAAGGAAATTAATACATCAAGACTGAGAGGTGACAAAAATGCTGATTAAACGTGGTGATATTTTTTATGCTGATCTTGATCCCATAATCGGATCAGAACAAGGCGGTATCAGACCAGTTGTTGTGGTACAGAATAATGTGGGAAATAAGTACAGTCCGACTCTTGTTGTACTTCCGCTTTCGACGGCTAAGAAGCCGTACCTTCCTACACATATCCGTATCTGCGGTTCAGAAATGTTGCCTAAAGACTCTGTTGTTCTTGCAGAACAGATAAGAACCATAGACCGCAACAGGCTTAAAAGTTATGTTGGTTCGGTTGGATTTGAGATTATGGAAAAGGTTGATAAAGCAGTAAAGATAAGCATTGGAGTTGATGGTGGTGCCTAAATTCGGACAGGCAGAATTTGCTGAATTCTTAGCTGAAATTTTTGTGAAAAATAAGCTTGATAAAATACTTGAATCAACTGAGAAAAAGGATTTCAGCAGCAGAAATGCAGAAGATATTTACAGAGAATTTCCGTCCTCAAAAGAAATAGCGTAGGAGAAAGAAAATGTTGGGATTTTTCATTGGATTGATAATCGGCGGTACAGTAGGATTGTTCGTGATGTGCCTTTGCACAGCAGCCGGACAATCCGACAAACGTGAAAACTGCACAGATTCAGACAAATAATTTTATTGAGTTTGGTGATACCATTCCGGCGAAAAAAATGGTATCCTTGTTGGTGAAACGGAGGTGAGAGTATGCCGATAGTAACGGTAATACAGCCGACAATAACAGAAGAAAAAAATACAGTGCTTCGCTGTGCAGCCTATTGCAGAGTCAGTTCCGACAGTGATGATCAACTGAATTCATTAATGGCTCAGACGAGGTACTACGGTAAGTTTTTTGAAAATTCTGAAACGGAAATTTTGGTTGATATTTATGCTGATGAGGGCGTGACCGGCACTCGTGAGGATAAGCGTGAAGAATTTCAGCGTATGATGAAAGACTGCCGCAGAGGAAGAATTGACAGGGTTTATACCAAGTCGATAAGCCGATTCGCACGAAATACAAAGGATTGTCTGAAAAACATCAGAGAGCTGAAAAGTCTTGGAATAACAATATTTTTTGAAAAAGAAAATATCGATACCGCCAATATGACAGACGAATTGATGATTACTGTTATGGGCGGTCTGGCGCAGGAGGAATCTACATCGATTTCGCAGAATATGAGGTGGAGCGTTCAGAAACGGATGCAAAGCGGAACATATAAAATTGCTCGTCCGCCGTTTGGATTTGATATCATAAACGGAAATCTTGAAGTAAATGAAGAACAGGCACAGATTGTCAGACAGATTTTTGGCTGGTATATTAGCGGACATGGAACAAAGAAGATCGCCGATACGCTTAATAAACATAATATTCCGAGCAGCCAAAAACAGAAATTATGGACAGCCGATGTCGTGAAATACATTCTGAAAAATGAGCGATATACCGGCAATGCAGTGTTTCAAAAAAATTATGTAACAGAAACTCTTCCCCATATTAAAAAGCGTAATTATGGTGAAAAACAGAAATATTATGTTTCGGATACTAATCCGCTGATTATCGAAAAAAGTGTCTTTGAAACTGTTCAGAAGATTTTGAAGGAACGGTACAGACCGTATTCAAATAACGGACATTTGCTGTCGGGTAAGATTTTCTGTGCAAAATGCGGAGCAACGTATAAGTTCAAAAAATACGGTGATAAACATTACTGGACTTGCCGTACGCATGATAAAAAATCGGATTTGTGTAAGAATGGCAGGATTCCTGAAAATGATATCTATGCGGCTTTTGTAAGACTGTACAATAAACTGATGTATAATTATAAGCAGATTCTTGTTCCTCTGCATACTGAATTGCAGAATTTAAAGCTTCGCAAATTTAACGGGAATACAAATGTTATGGATATTCATAAAGAAATTGCTAAGCTGAAAGAACAGAATCATGTCCTTGCAAGGCTTAAAACCAAAGGATTTCTGGACAATGCAAAATACCTTGAACAGACTTCGGAAATAAGTGCAAAGGTTAATAAATTGCAGTCTGAACTGAAAAAAATCACTCGTTCCGATGACGAGGATGAAACCCTTGAACAGCTTGAAATGCTGATAGAATATTTTGAAAAGCAAACTGCAATAACCGAATTTGATAAAGCATCATTTGAATTTTTGATTGAGAGAATTGTAGTTGTAAATCAAAATGAACTGGAATTTCAGCTTTATGGTGGATTAAAATTAAGGGAGATGATATAATGCCTAAAAATCGAATAATACCATTTGGATACTGCATGAGAAACGGTGAGATTACAGTAGACTTTAACGAAACCAAAGCAGTTGTCAGAATATTTGAAGAATATTTAAACGGCAGCAGTTTACAGCAGATAGCAAAGCTTATGGAATCAGAAAAAATCAGGTACAGTGAGGATTCCGGGCATTGGAATAAAAACATGGTCAAGAGAATAATTGAGAATATAAAGTATCTCGGTAATGAAAAATATCCACAGATTATCAGTGAAAAATTCTTTGCTCAGGCAAATGAAAAAAGAATGCTGAAAGCTACTTCAGTCTGCGTAATTCCAGAAGATTTACAGGAAATCCGAAATCGTACATACTGCGTAGAATGCGGTCACAGACTCTCCAGAATCGGTGGCAACAGCCGTTATGAAAAATGGGATTGCAGAAATCCCGACTGTTACAAATTTGAATACCGGCTGACAGATCAGATGATAATCGGTGCAGTTCAGACTGTGCTCAATACTGCAATTGCAAATCTGGGTTTGTTGGAATCTGACTGTGAAATCAGTACATATTCTCCCACTGCAGATGTGATTCGTCAGCAGAATGAAATTAATCAGATGGCAGATTCAGCACAGGTGGATTTTGACAGAATCAAGTCCGAACTTTTCAGGCTTGCAGAGATGAAATACGATTGCTGTACATATGATGATAGTAAGCTGAAAACAGAGAAAATCAATTCTCTGCTTGAAAATCAGAAACAATTAAATACCCTGGATATTGGCTTATTTAAGTCCTGCGTAAACAGGATTTGGATAAGCCATTTTTGTACCATAGAGGTTGAATTTAAAAACGGAATAAAAATCAAAAATATAACGGAGAGGAATAATAAAAATGACCACAGCATCAAATGTCAGGATAATTCCTGCGAAAGCACAGACGGAAATAAGCCGCAGTAAGTATCAGCAGCTGAGGGTTGCGGCGTACTGCCGAGTCAGCACAGAACAGGAAGAACAGCAGAATTCATATCAGGTTCAGATTGCGTACTACACCGATTTGATTAACAGAAAAAAGGAGTGGTCACTCGTTGGAATTTTCGCCGACGAGGGTATATCAGGAACACAGACGAAAAAAAGAACTGAGTTCAACCGTATGATTCGTATGTGCAAAAACAAGAAAATCGATCTTGTTATTACAAAATCCATAAGCCGATTTGCCCGGAATACTGTGGATTGCCTTGAATATGTAAGGCAGCTTAAAAATCTTGGAATCGGCGTGATTTTTGAAAAAGAAAATATCAACACGCTGACCATGACAAGTGAATTTATGATTGCATTATACGGCAGTTTTGCACAGGCAGAGAGTGAATCAATCAGCAAAAATGTAAGCTGGGGTAAGGAAAAAGCGTACCGTGAGGGCAAGGTTCAGTTTCAGTATCAAAATCTGTTGGGATATAGGAAAGGAACTGACGGTAAGCCTGAAATTGTTCCCGAAGAAGCGGAAACTGTAAGGCTGATTTATAAACTGTTTCTTGACGGATACAGCATGACAAATATAAAGAAAACGCTTGAAAGTAAAGGGATTTTAACTGCAAAAGGTAAGAAAGTCTGGAATGAATCGCTTATAAGCAGTATTCTGAAAAACGAAAAATATGTCGGTGACGCACTTCTGCAAAAGACGTATACTCTTGACTGCATTACTCATAAGGTCGTGAAAAATCATGGCGAACGTCCAATGTATCTGGTGACAGATCACCATGTTCCGATAGTTGACAGGGATACATATAACCGTGTTCAGCAGGAGCTTGCAAGGCGTTCCAGTAAGCGTAAAATTAGTGACAAAACAATCACGGAGCAAGGAAAGTACTCCAGTAAATATGCACTTTCAGAATTGCTTATCTGTGGTGATTGTGGTACTCCGTATCGCAGAACAACATGGTCAGCAAGAGGAAAAAAGCAAATTGTATGGCGGTGCATCAGTCGTCTGGAACATGGTAAAAAATACTGTCCTGATTCGCCTACGATTAAGGAAGAATCGCTTCACAAAGCCATAATCCATGCTATAAATAATTACTATTCCTGCCGCAATGATATTGTCAGAATTCTGAAAGCCAATATCGGTACTGTTATGGAATGTCAGGGACAGGAAGAAATTATCAGTATTGAAAACAGGCAGAAAGAAATTGATGCGGCGAGAAATGATTTGATAAGTCTGATTGCATCGGGCGGCTGTGATGAGGACAAGCTTGACAGCGAATTTGCAAAGCTGCATCAGGAGGAACAGCAGCTTAGTGAACGGCTTGAAACTTTGAAATCTCAGAATAAAACATCAGCTGAAACACAGGCAAAACTCAATAAAATCATGGATATGATAGAGAATGAAAAGTTTGAGTTGGAAACATTTGATAATGTACTTATCCGTAAGTTGGTAGAGTGTGTAAAGGTTCTCAGCAAGACCGAAATTCTGGTGATTTTTAAGGGTGGCTATGAAGTGAAAACTGAAATTGAATAAAAAATAATTATGTCTGTAGAAAAAATCTGCAGGCATTTTTTTGTTGGGAGATGATAATTTGTCAGGAAACTTTGAGGGCATTAAAAAGCAGAAATTCGGCGTTGAAATCGAGTGTACAGGCTTGACGAGAGCAGAGGCCGCAAAGGCAATAAGCAAGGTTTTAGGCGGTTCTCCGGAACATTTGGGCGGAAGTTATGATAAATATAACGTTCGTGACAGCAAAGGCAGAAAGTGGTCTGTGGTTTATGATTCAAGCATTAAATGTGTTGATAAAAACGGTTGCTCTGCATCGAGATATTATGCTGTTGAACTCGTCACCCCGGTGCTGGAATACGAGGATATGTCATTACTTCAGGAGGTTGTTCGTGCGGTAAGAAAAGCAGGCGGCGTGACCGGAGCAGAATATTGTGCTGGAATTCATGTACACATCGACGGTGCACCTTATACTGCCCAAAGTCTGCGGAATCTGGTAAATATATTCGCAAGCAAGGAAAATTTCCTTTTTGATATGCTTCAGGTGTCACCCATGAGAGAAACATACTGTCAGAAGGTGGACAGAGATTTTCTTGAAAAACTGAATAAGCAAAAACCGAAAACCATTGAAGGAATTCAGAAATTGTGGTACAGGGGCGATATGAACGAGGTGCATCATCACTATTCGTCGACACGTTATCGTGCCTGCAATCTTCATAGTTTTTTTGCTAATGGCAACTGGGAGATGAGAGCCTGCAACAGTACACTTCATGCCGGTGTCATAAGGTCTTATGTAACGCTTGCACTTGCAATTTCCAATGCGGCGCTGACGAAAAAGTTCTGTTCTCCGCACATTTCAGAGAGCGATAATCTCAGATACAGCGCAAGAGTCTGGCTTATAAATTTAGGTCTGAATGGTGACGAGTTTAAAAACTGCCGCAAGCATTTGATTTCACATCTTGAGGGAAACATAGCTTGGCTGCACCCCGAAGATGCGATTAAACAGAGGGAACGTCTTAAAGCTGAACGAATTGCTGCACGCAATATGTCCTGCCGGGTCGCCGACCAAAATGTCGAGCCTGTGAGCGAGGTTCAGGAAGAAGTCGGGATTGTATCCACTCAAGAGGAACAAGCCGAAAATGAGCAAGAATTTGAAGAACAGGAAGAAACTTTTGAATTAAGTATGTGAGGGAGAAAAATGAAGAAAAAACAATTATACATTGCCTATGGCAGTAACATAAATCTGGAGCAGATGGCATTCAGGTGTCCTAATTCAAAGGTAGTGGGTACATCTGAAATCAAAGATTTTGAGTTGGAATTCAGAGGAGTTGCAACGATAGTTCCAAAAGAAAATGCGAGCGTTCCTGTCCTTATATGGGAACTCGATGAAAGAGATTTGCCTACACTAAACAGATACGAGGGTTGGCCACGGCTTTACAGACAGGAAAAAATGTCATTTGAATTGAACGGAAAAACCTGTGAGGGAATGGCTTATCTGATGAATTACGGAGAAATTTCTCCTCCGAGTCAGCAGTATTACAACACGATATTGCAGGGGTACAGGGAGAATGGCTTGGACGAATCCTATCTGCAAACGGCTCTTGAAAATTCAATACGCCAGGAACAAATTGCAGATGATGATTTTGATATTGATGAATTTGAAGATTTGGATTTTGACGATGATTTTCAGATGAAACTTTAAGGGGGAATAGCATGAAATACAAAGGATTTTTTGTGAAAATCACAAGCGACAACAATTTAATGAGGGAAAGTAAGGATAAGAAAAATGTTAAATGTGAAGGCTTTATAATTGAGGTCTTCTCTGATGAGTCAAAGAAATATGAGATAGACTTATTTTCAGCAGCGGTAGGCTTTGAAATTAGGAATAACAGTATGGAAGAAGTTGAGCAGTTTTCAAAGGACTATATCGACTGTGAAGAAAAGGAATACCAGAAAATCATTGATGAGTTTGGGATGAAGTGAAATCAAAAAATCTTACAGTTATGTACTTGATTTTAAGGCGAAAAAATGGTACACTTAATGTATGAACGGAGGTGTCATGTATGGGCATTTATTTAAACCAGAACAATATAATGTTTTTTAAGGATGTTAATTCTGACATCTATGTAGATAAGACATTGCTTATTGAACAAACAAATAAATATATAAATACAAATAGTCAATATGTTTGTATAAGCCGACCAAGGCGTTTCGGAAAATCAATGGCGGCAAATATGCTGACAGCATATTACAGTCGTGGGTGTGATTCAAGAAAATGATAATTAAAAACTGAAAAAATAAAAATGGAACTGGAAAGCATATATGTTTTTGTGGAACATGGAAACAGAATTGGCTTAATTATTCAAACGAACAATGGCCTTCCGGTTATTCTGTTAGTGGTTGTACAAATTAGCCAACTCTTGGTGCACATATAATTAACTCTAACGTTTCGAGGATGTTTAATTATTAATTAGCTGGTTTATTTATTAGATGGATACGGTGTATTGACGATATTGCACTAATATGGTATAATTGACTTATTATTGAAAATAGGCTGTTATAAATAATACATTTTAGGCAGCAACGTTCAATTTTGGACTATATAATTTGGAGGGGGATTGAGATGGCTGATTATCAGGTGACCAATGAAGAATTCTACGAGTTACTAGATGGGATTTTTAATGAGGTAGAAACATCATCCTATGAGGAAAAAAAGATAAAAAAGCAGATTGTTTTTTCCGCATTCTTTAACGACTATTGTAGTGATGATACAAATAATAGTAATAAGGAGAGCGTTGAAATCTGGGACAATAATGTTGATACACCTAGCGAGTTCTTAGTTGGAAAAAAATACATTATCATTAAAGACAGTATCTTAGCTTTAGTTAAAGCTAGTATAGATGCTGGTTTTATTGACGTATTGTTTAAAAGTGTTACAGGCACAACACTTCCTATTCTTATAGGCACTTGCGCATTTGAACTATATGAATTGTTTCGAAACGCAAGTGAGTTAGATGATGGAGATTTTTGTGTTTATTTTCAGGCGATGACACATCATAAAGAACACGGAAAACAAGGTTTCTCATTAAGCGAATTGAAATCATGGCTGCCTAAAGATTCTAATATTACTTGTAATATGCATAATTCTACTTGGGTATGTGATTATTACAACGCAGATGATGATAGTTGTGACTTTTGTGATGACGGTAAAATAAAAGCAGCTATGACCTCCTTAGAAAATAAGAAATTGATTATTAAGAAAAAAGATGGCAGTATATACCGATATCGTTTTAAGTATTAAGTAGAATATTTATTATAATTCTGAGGAGTGCAGATATAAATGTTTATATCAGGGGAAGAAGAATTTCTTGCGTTCAGTATAGTGAACGATGACAATAAGAAAGACGTATTAAAAGAACTATGCAGGTATTTATTTTCGGATGAATATATAGATTTTTTTGAACAAGATGCAGATAATCAAATTTTGGATTCAATTGAAGCAACATTTTCACATTCAATAATAGGTAGATTTATAAAACTTTTGAATAAAATCAGTTGTCCTTTTACTTTAGTTGTAGAACCTTATTATATTGATCAAAGTTACAGAGATACATTCTATATGTATTATTCCAATCAGCACTTTTCTGTCAATAGATCATCTGTGCGTTTATCATTTATAAATGGTATGTACTCTAGAGATGCTTTTTACACAACCGAAATAGGACAATTAAATCAAGATTTTATTGGAAGTTGCGTAATCAATCCGTTAGTAAAAGGATCGATAGGAAGAACTTTGTTCTCTCCACATTTTATACCTTTTAGTGAAACAGAGTGTTACATGAGATTATCAACGTTCAAATTAAATATTTTTGGGCGCCCTCTACAGGTTAAAGCATTTCCATATCGCTCTCAGGATCAAGAAACAATGCGATGTGCTGAAATCACAATGCTAAATATATTTGATTATTATTCAAATTCCTATAATGATTATCGAATTGCAACACCGAGTAATATTATCTCTTGTGAAGAAAAGCATAATTATGAGCGTGTTTTACCATCTCGTGGAACGACATATCCAATTTTGACCAAAGTAATGTCAGAGTTTGGCTTTGCTCCAAGATTATATACAATGTTTGGTGTGGATAATAATGTATTCTCTTCTTTGACAAAAAGCGATAAATTAAGGAGAATACTGCACTATTACATAGAATCTGGTATACCAGTAGCTGTCAATCTTACATCTACTGCTCAATCTTCATCTAATGAAAATCATTCAATTGTATGTATAGGGCATGGAAAGTCCAAAATTGACCTTTGCAAAAAAGCAAGTAAAAATTGCTATATACCATATAAGAATAGAAATAATAATCATAAAAATCCTATAATAAACTCCGCTGATTTTTTTGAGGATTATGTAATTGTTGATGATAATGTCCCAGTATATCAAATAAAATGCTTTTCAGCTTTCTCAAAAAATATGATTGTTGATGGATTATCGGTTCCTTTATACAAAAGGATGTTTATGGATGCGGTGGATGCAGAAACAATTTTTCGTGATTTATTATATGATGATAATTTTGGTTTTTCTGTATATTCAGAAAATATATTGGACGAAAATGAAAAAGTAATTTTCAGAATGTTCATGGCTTCTTCTAAAAGCTTAAAAAATTATAGAGTAGCAAATTATAATGATATTGAACTTAAGCATTACTATGCTTCAATACCAATGCCACGCTTTGTATGGGTTTGTGAACTATATAAGGAAGATGAGTATTTTAACAGTAACGACGAAAAGAAGGCTTTTTGTGAGTATATTATTGATGCTACTTCTGCGCCAAGTCGAGGACCAAAAAGCCTTATTTTAATGAGGTTCCCTGAGTATTTAGCATTTAGATTGCCATTTCAAAACGATATAAATATGTCACAGTGGCTAGGACTTCAAACAGATTCTCGCTTTATAGGTTATTCTAAGAATCTTTTGAAGTTTTAAACAAGATTGTTATTTTAGTCTCATACATCATATAATAAATGTGGGGGTTGACAAAATTCATGAAATGTGATAAACTTATATGTACTTTGTGGCTAAATCTGTTTTGACAGGCATATTGTTTTCAATAGATACCTATATATTACCCTAATGAAAATGATAGTGTTCTTTAGTTTTTTATTAGTGAGGTTTTTTATGAAAAAATTAAGTAGATATATTCCAAAAGAATTAAACCAATCGACTGGAAAAATCAAGTTGATTGATCCTCCGAAGGGACGCATTTCTTCTAAAGCAGCTTATAGATTAGAGCATAGTATCTCCGTTCAGCTTACGTCGAATGAATCCGAAAGTTTAAAAAGCTTAGCATATGCGAAGCGAAATGAGTATCAGTGAGTATAGATATCAAAAGAAGAACATCAATTTGCTTGGTAAATATTGATTAACTACATTGCTTGACTTGAATTATTACTAGACTCAGCTTTAAATTGCACATAAATGAAAAGCCGTTTATTAGAGGTACACTATAATAAACGGCTTTCTTGTGTGGTTTACTCATTTTTATTATATTATCAACTTATTTGACGTTTACTTTGAATAAGGCATAAGATTAAGAAAAATTAATGTCATCTATTTCATAGTCACAAGCCATATTAGTGCTATAAAATAGATGCACACCATTCAAACCGCCTATTTAGGCGGTTTTTTGACATTTTAGAGGCAAAAAATCATTTCGACAAAAACCATCATAGCATACCTACAGTTAAGCTTAATCGAATTAATTGAAAATACCCGCAGTGAATAACACTGCGGGCAGTATTTTAACATATTTTATTGGCATTATAACTAATCTGTGAAATCTGATTATTATAGAAGATAATAATCAAATCAGTTCCAATACTTTATCTGATTCTTCAGAAGAATCCAAAACAGAGACAGTCTTAAGCTTTCGGTTTATAGCTCTCGTACGGGTACCAATAAGTTTATCAAGTTCTTCATCAGCCTGTCTAAGCCGATTTCTTGTATTGGTAAGAACCGTTTCAAAGTTTCCGAATTCTTTTTTAGCAGCTTCAAGTATTTTCCATACTTCACCGCTTTTTTTCTGAATTGCAAGGGTTCTGAAGCCCATTTGCAGACTGTTAAGCATTGCCGCCATGGTTGACGGTCCTGCAATATTAACTTTGTAATTTCTCTGAAGAACTTCCACCAATCCCATATTAACCACTTCCGCATATAATCCCTCAAAAGGCAGAAACATAATAGCAAAATCTGTAGTATACGGAGGAACAATATATTTATCATGAATACTTTTAGCACATTTTTTTATTTCAGATTCAAGAGCTGCTCTCTTAGTTTTCAACTCGTTAGGATCTCCGGTTTCATAAGCGGTAAGAAGATTTGAATATGTATCTCCCGGAAATTTGGAGTCTATTGGAAGATACACACATTCTCCGTTCTCAAGACCCGGAAGCTTCACAGCAAAATCAACCTTTTCTGTTCCCTTAGGAGTAACAGAAGCCTGTTCTTCATACTGCTCGGGAGCAAGGATTTCATCAAGAATAGCTCCAAGCTGAATTTCTCCCATAATACCTCTTGTTTTAACGTTTGATAGCACATTTTTTAAATCCGATACTCCGGAAGCAACATTTTTCATTTCTCCCAGACCCTCATAAACCTCGGCAAGTCTCTTATTAACTGTCTCAAAGGACTTCGAAATTTTATCGTCAAGGGTTTTCTGAAGTTTTTCATTTACTGTATTGTTGATCTTGTCAAGACTATCCTGATTTTCTTTCCTAAGCTTATCCATACTTTCAGAATTTGATTTACGAATACTGTCAAGGGCGGCAAGAATGTCCATTCTTATCCTGTCAAAGTCTCCCTCCAGCTTTGTAAGCTTCTCTGTTGAAGCTTTCTGCTGCTTATCCTGTCCCTCGTTGAGACTTTTGCCCAGTTCAGACATATTTTTAACAATGGTTTCAAAAGCCTTATTAAGCTTATCGTCAAGAGTGGACTGCATTTTTTCTGTAATAATACTGTTGATTTTATCCAGACTTTCCTGATTTTCCTTTCGGAGTCCGTTCATTTCAGCTTCTATTTTTAAAAGTGTTTCTCCTGCTTTTGCCTGCTGTTTTTCCTGAGAATCCCGCAGACTATCTCCCAGCATGGAAATCTGCTTTACCATAGTTTCGCTCTGCCGCACAATCTGATCCATAAGAATTTTATTTTGATCGCCATTATTTCGGCTAAGAAATTCGATCTGCTTTTTAAGTTCTGATATTTCTTCAATGCCGGAATCCATGCCTTGACGGTTTGATCTGATCAGAACAACTATCAGCAAAATAATTATAATACCGCAGCATATCAAAGTTATAATATCCATTTTATTACCTATCCTTAAATAATTTATTTCAGTCTTATTTTAAATGGATTTTTAAGACTGATATCACATAATTTATTTTATTATAACATCAGGAATACTATAAGTCAAGAATACTTATTGAAACCGAATTAATTACGTATTGCTTGTCATTATGAGCAGTTGTTGCTTTTTTCCTTTTATTATACCGGATTTATAAAATAAACTAACATTTTTATGAAAAAAACAAAAATATATTTACGAAACCTTTTTTTTATGATAAAATAATAATATCGTCTGAAAGGGAGGAATAAATTTGATTTACATAACCGGTGACATGCACGGTGAATTTTCAAGATTTAAAAATAAAAAAATAAAGAAGCTTAAGGAAAATGACACCGGCTGTTACTGCCAGCTCCCTGACAGCACATTGATTATCTGCGGTGACTTCGGATTTATCTGGGACGGATCAAGACACGAAAATTCTGTTCTAAATAAAATAGGCAATATGCCGTTTAACGTTGCCTTTATTGACGGATGCCATGAAAATTTTGAACTTCTCAGCGAATATGAAGTAATAGACTGGAACGGCGGAAAAGCACAGCTTATAAGCGGTAATCTGGTTCATCTTATGAGAGGACAGATTTATACTATTGAAGGTAAAAAAATTCTTGCATTCGGCGGAGGACACAGTCAGGATTACGATTATCGCAAAATGCATAACTGGTGGATTCAGGAACAGCCTACACATGAAGAAATAATTGAATCAATAAATAACTTAAGCATGTATGATAATGATATTGATTTTATTATAACTCATGAGCCGCCGGCGTCTCTGAAAGACTGTCTTGGAGTTGATGTACTGCAAAGACTTGAAATTCATGCTTTTTTTGAAGACATTATAAAAGCATGTCATTTTGAAAAATGGTTTTTCGGAAAATGTCATGTTGACAAATACATTCCCATGAAATTTTATGCGGTATTTGAAGAAGTACTTCCGCTTTACGAAGAAAACTCCATTTAAATAAAAAAACTTCCTATGAAATTTATTCATAGGAAGTTTTTATTATAAATCATATTTATTAACCACGTCCTCCCGGACCTGTCTGACCTCCTCCGGAACCGCTGCTCAGCGTTGTTCCGCCGCTGATCGTTCCGCCGTAACCGGCTTTCATATTTGAATCAGCCGAACTTACTGCAAAATATTCTGTATCGCTTAACGTTCCTCCAGTGTAAGCTTTAACGCTGTCTTCCGGACTGCACATTACCATAGCTGCCGCTGAATTTGCAAATGTCATTGTACCTATTACAGTACCGCTGCTGTTTGTAAATGTAACAGATGTTCCGGCACTTATTGAAACAGACTGATTGACAAAATTATAGTTGGAAGGAATGCTCTCGCTGAACATATCATTGCTTCCGCCTGCTATTACAACTCCTCCGTTGTAACTCCATTTACTGTCACAGTCAATCGGAGAATTTCCGCCGCCTGTCTGCGAAACAAATACATAACCGCCGTTTACTGTAAGACTGCCGTTTGAATCAAGACCGTCTCCGCTTGCATTAACGTATATATATCCGCCGTTAATAGTCAGACTGTAATTTCCGCTGCCCATTGATCCGCCCTGATTCCATCCGCCGGGACCTGTCATACCCGAACCGTCAGTACCGCCTGCCGCATTGTATCCGTCATCGCTTGACGTTACCATAACAGTACCGCTGTACTGAGTAATATTTGAAGCTTCAACCCCCTCATATGATTTGATAATATCAATATAAGGCGTGGAGTAATTAGTTTCCTTACCCTGTGTGCCTATTACCAGATCTGTATCGGCATGAATACCGTCGTCGCCGGTTGAAAGCCTGAAAATACCGCCTGTAATATTTATATTTGTAGCATGAACGCTGTCGTCTGTTGAATCAATGTCAATATTACCGCCGAGAATGTTAATTGTACCCTCTATTACCGCTGATGTATCATCGTCAGTACAGCCGGCTTTAAGTCCTTTAGCGCTGGTATCGTCAGTTGTCGTTGTACCTGAATTGCCGCCGCCCCAGCTTCCAGGACCTCCGGGCTGCTGCGAACCGCCGCTTGAAGACTGTTCAGCAGTTGTTTTAACAGTAATATCACCATCGTTTACCGTAAGAAGCTGCGAAGCATGGAAACCGTCGGAATATGCCGTAATATTCACTGTACCGCCGTTTACGGTTACATATCCTTTTCCAGAAGCCGTATCGGTTTCAGTACTTTTAATACCGTCTCCTCCCTTGGCATTAACCGTAACATTCAAGCTGCTGAAATCGGTATCCAACGGATCGCCGATCCTGACAGAATCCTTTCCTCTTATTCCATCATCAGCGGCTGTTACATTTAACGTTCCGTTATTGATATGAATATCATTCTTGCATACTATTGCGTCTTCGCAGTTACCGTATACATTCAAAGTTCCTTTGCCTTTAAAAGTAATATCGTCCTTAGCGTAAACAGCTCCTACCCCTCCGTCAGCATTTGTATATGAAGTACCGTCCGAAACAGTATTTACTGTGCCTTTTTTGGCAGAAATGGAACATTTATCATCAACGCTTGCAATATAAATCGGTGATGTGGAAGTATTTGAAATACTCATTCCTTCAAGTGAAAGTTCAACCAGACCGTCAACATAAGCTGTTTTGTCAACATCTACTATAATCTGTCCTTCTTCCATTTCTCCGGTAACAATATATGTACCAGGCTGTGCGATTGTAATTGTCTTCAGGTCAGCGCTTAATTCAGCTCCTGTTCCCTCAAATACAATTCCGTCATTGCTTAGAGTTATTGTATTTTCAGTCGGTACAACTACCGTACCCATAGCCGAAACCGCATTGTATGTACTGATTGTTCCTGACTTTACAAATTCTCCGGCAGTTGCCGCACTTTCATGAGTCATTTGAGATTCGCCGGTATAAATATTATATGTTCCGTCAGATAAAGCATCATTGCATATAAGTGCATATGTATATTTTTTATCAGGAGTTACCGAGTAAATCTCAGATCCGTTTTTAGTAATAGAAATCTTCTGCTTGTCAAGTTTTTCAGTATAATTCAGAATCATTGA
>ERZ859776.645-NODE-645-length-15679-cov-2.284818_pt1 | contig 15679 bp, 17 predicted proteins | sample MGYA00509987_ERZ859776 | MGnify/ENA primary metagenome ERZ859776 (study PRJEB30046, sample SAMN00715146) | human gut metagenome | study: EMG produced TPA metagenomics assembly of the A metagenome-wide association study of gut microbiota in type 2... | reverse complement strand
CAGGGCAAAACAGATTTTTCAGTGGCTGCATGTTAAGCATATAAGGGATTTTAGTGAAATGAGTAATATTTCATTGGAATTACGCACAAAAATCAGTGGGCATTTTTATTTAAAATCACTAAATATGGTAAGAAGGCTTGAATCTTGTATAGATAATACTGTAAAATATCTATATGGGCTTTCAGATGGTACATTTGTTGAAACAGTTCTTATGGAATATAACCATGGACTAAGTATTTGCGTGTCCACTCAAGTGGGTTGCAGAATGGGTTGTAAGTTCTGCGCATCAACAATAGCAGGATTTGAAAGAAACCTTGAACCGTCGGAGATACTTTTGCAGATTTATGAAACTCAGAGAGATTGTGGGAAACGTATATCAGGAATTGTTCTTATGGGTATAGGTGAGCCGCTTGATAATTATAAAAACGTTATTAAGTTTCTGGAGCTTGTTTCTGCTCCTGAGGGATTCGGACTGAGTCTGAGACACGTTACTCTTTCAACATGCGGAATAGTTCCGAAAATTAGGGAGCTTGCGGATTTAAAGCTTGGACTTACCTTGTCTGTTTCGCTTCACTGTCCCGATAATGACGGCAGAAGTGAAATAATGCCTGTAAATAAAGCCTATAATTTAACAGAACTTATAGACGCTGCAAAGGAATATGTCCGAAAGACCGGACGACGTGTAACCTATGAATATGCGGTTATTGACAATGTGAATTCTTTTAAAAAGGACGCTGAAAAGCTTGCTCACCTTATAAAGGGAATAAACTGTCATGTTAATCTAATACCAGTCAATTCTGTAAAGGAAAGAGATTATAGGTCAAGCCGTGAATCGGCATTGAAGTTTCAGAAATATCTGACTGATCTGGGCATTAATGCAACTGTTCGCAGAACTTTGGGCAGTGATATTGATGCGGCATGCGGTCAGTTAAGACGTGAAGCAGCAGGAACAGAATAAAGAATAAGAGGTGAAAAATATTGAAGTATGTCAGCGCTACTGATATAGGACTTGTCAGGGAAGAAAATCAGGATATGGTAAAGGTAGAGGAGTTTTACGGTAATTTGCTTGCCGTTGTCTGTGATTGAAGGGGGGGAGACCGCTCCGGACGGGCCGCCAGCCGTATTGCCATAAAGGAATTTTTTGACCGTTTTGATTCGGGATATTCGCCCTATCTTGAAACTATAGGAGTAAGACAGCTTATGACAGCCTCAGTATCTGCTGCCAACTCGGTAATATATACAACAGCAAGAATGAATTACAGAAGCTACGGAATGGGGACTACTTGCGTAGCGGCTTATATAGACAGTAAATATATTTATATATTGAATGTGGGCGACAGCCGGGCGTATTATATGGACGAAAGCGGTCTGCATCAGATAACCTCGGATCATACATTGGTAAATATGCTTCTTATGCAGGGAAAAATAGAGCCTGACGAGGTGCATACTCATCCTAAAAGAAATATGCTGACTAAAGCTGTCGGTGTTGAAAAGGTAATAAAACCGGATTTTTTCCGAATGAAACGTGAGGATAAATTTACGCTGCTTTTATGTTCTGACGGATTGTCAGGCTATTGCAGCGACAGTGAGATTTTTGAAATAATGAAATCGACTCCTTTAGAGGAAGTCAATAGTGCGCTTATTGACCTTGCACTCAGCAAGGGCGGACGTGATAATATAACCCTTGCAGTAATAACAGACTGATATAAACAGGAGTGTGGAGAATTTAATGGATAAGAACATTGGAAAGAAACTTGACGGACGCTATGAGATTATTGAGCTTATCGGTGAAGGCGGAATGGCGGACGTTTATAAGGCAGTTGATATTGTAGATAACAAAACTATAGCGGTTAAGATTTTGAAAAAGGAATTTGCTGAAAATGAAGAATTTTTAAGAAGATTCCGTAATGAATCCAAGGCTATAGCAGTTTTGTCTCACCCTAATATTGTAAAAATTTACGATGTGGGATTCTCAGAAAAAATACAGTTTATTGTTATGGAGTATATTGACGGTATTACTCTTAAAGAATATATGGAAAATGAGCGTGTATTAAGCTGGAAGGACGCTGTGCATTTTGTAACACAGATTCTCAGGGCGCTTCAGCATGCTCATGAACGAGGTATTGTACACAGGGATATCAAGCCTCAGAATATAATGATGTTTACAGACGGTACTATTAAGGTCATGGATTTCGGTATTGCAAAATTTGCCCGTGAAGAGGGAAAAACTGCGACCGACCAGGCTATAGGTACTGTTCACTATATAAGTCCGGAACAGGCAAGGGGAGATGTTACTGACGCTAAAAGCGATCTTTACTCCGTAGGAGTTATGCTTTATGAGATGCTGACAGGTCAGAAACCTTTTGATACTGATAATCCTGTTTCGATTGCAGTTATGCATATGCACAATATTGCAGAGCTGCCAAGACGTATTAATCCGGATATTCCTACTCCGTTGGAGGAAATTATCGTTCATGCTATGGAAAAAAATCCCGATGACAGATATCAGACGGCTGTTGAAATGATGAGGGATATTGACCGTTTCAAGGCGGATCCTGATGTAAAATTCGGTTATATTACACGCAGTCAGGATACTGACGCACAGACCAGATATTTTGCAGCTGTAAACGACACTCCTGAAGAAACGTATAACGATAATGATTACATGCAGCCGCCTGATGATACTTATGATCAGAATGATATTTATGAAGATACTTATGATGAGGATTATACCGATTTTGAAGAAGATGAGAAGCCTGCTAAGAAATCTCTTTTTGTTCCGATACTTTCAGCCGTTACAGTTGTTGTAATAATGGTGGCGGTATTCTTTATAGCAACACTTGTAAAGGGAGTATTTTCAGGAGACGGTCAGAAAAGTTCTTCGGAATTTGCTATGCCTAATCTTGTGGGAATGGATTTTAACCAGGCTCATGAGGCATATCCTAATCTTGATATACAAGTGGAAGCTACAGAATGGTCCGATTTGGAAAAGGATAAGATCTTTTCTCAGAGCATACCTGAGGGAGACGGCGTTAAAAAAGGTGAAATTGTTAAAGTAAAGGTTAGCTTGGGTTCTAAAACCGTTAAGGTTCCTAATGTTAAAAATTATCATTACACTACTGCCGGTGACCTTCTGAGAGCACAGGGACTTGAAGTAGAATATCAGTATCAGCCTAACGATGAGGTTGAGGAAGAACTGGTTTTCGATACAGAGCCTTCCGCAATGGAGGAAGTACAGCCGGGTTCAACAATACTTGTTTATGTAAGCAAGGGTTCAGAAGTTGAAGACATTGAAATGCTGGACTTTGTTGGACAAAATATTCAGGACGCAAAGGTACAGTGCGGAGTATGGGGTCTTACTGTAAAGACTAAAAAACAGGATTCCGGCGAAGAAGAAGGAACAATTCTTAAGCAGAGCATCAAGGAGGGTGAGAAGGTTCCTTCGGATTCTACAATTACGTTTACTGTAAGTACCGGCAAAGAACCGGAAGGCGATGTTGAAATGAAGTTTTACTTCCCCAGCAACGCAACAGGAAGATTTACTATTACCGCTTATCAGAATGGAGTTGCAATTTATGAAAGTTTTACCCTCTCGGCTGACTACTCAAAGGAAAATCTTGTAACTGTAAGAGGAAAAGGTACTGATGAGACGATTACTATGGTTCTTACAAACCTGAGTAATAACCTGACCTGCGAACTGGGACGCTACAGTATGAATTTTGAAGAGGGAACATTCTCGGTAATTGATGAAGATATCGACAGAGCATTCCAGACGGTTGACGGATTGTACGTAGAACCTACAGATCCTCCTGTTGAACCTACAGATCCTCCGGCTGTACAGCCGGCAACCGATGAGCCGGACGATTCGTCGTCGGAAGAGACTGAGGAATAATATGCAGCAGGGTATTATAGTAAAATCAATCGGAGGGCTCTATTTTACAGAGTCCTCCGACACCGTATATGAATGTAAGGCAAGGGGAGTTTTCAGAAATAAGGGAATCATTCCATGTGTGGGGGACATTGCTGAATTTGAAAACGGAGTAATAACTCGAATACTTCCCAGAAAAAATCATATTATAAGACCGCCTCTTGCTAATCTTGATCAGCTTATTTTTGTTACTTCTGTAACGCAGCCAGCGCCGAATCTGCTGATACTGGATAAATTTATTGCAGTTGCTGAGTATCAGAATATTGAACCTGTTATAGTACTGACAAAGATTGATCTTGAAAGCTGTGATAATATATTCGATATATATCAAAGAGCGGGAATACAGGTTTATGTAATCGATTATGAAAACGATGATCCGGCAGAACAGATAAGACAGCTTTTAAGGGACAAAATCAGCGCCTTTACAGGAAACAGCGGCGCAGGAAAATCAACGCTGCTCAATGAAGTGTGCGGAGATTTTAATATTCCTACGGGAGAAATAAGTCAGAAACTAGGAAGAGGAAAACATACTACCCGTCATGCGGAGCTTTATAAGCTGCCATGGGGCGGATATATTGCAGACACTCCGGGATTTTCAACCTTTGAAACAAATAAGTATAACATTATTAAAAAGGAAGAGCTTGCCGGATGCTTCAGAGAATTTGCAGAATATGACGGAAAGTGTAAATTTCGAGACTGTTCTCATACAAAAGAAAATGGTTGTCGTATTATCGAAGCAGTAAGTAGGGGAGAGATACCCGAGAGCCGCCATGAAAGTTATTGCCGTATGTTTGAAGAAGCTAAACAAATTAAGGAATGGGAGCTGTAGTAATTGGGACAATATAAGAAATGCTATATTTTTGCAGGTTCGCCTGAAGCAAAATGTTCCGGAGTTGAATTTGACAGCAGCAGATATGTGATTTGTGCTGACGGAGGATATATACTGGCTAAGAAAATGGGGATTGAACCGGACGTAATAATCGGTGATTTTGACACCTATAAATCCAGACTTCCTGAAAATTGTGAAATCATAAGGCATCCGGAGGAAAAAGACGATACCGATACAATGCTTGCGGTAAAGCTTGCGTTGAACAGAGGATTTAAGCATATTGTGATCTGCGGTGCAATAGGAGGCAGACTTGACCATACCATGGCAAATATTCAGACCCTCCGATATATTTTAAAACACGGCGCATACGGTGAACTTGCCGGAGATGGCAGTTATGTTACAATGCAGGGACCGGGTGTAAAAGTATACAGTCGTATGAGCGGATATTATTTTTCTATGTTTTCATACACTGAAGAGTGCACTGGAATAACAGCTACAGGATTTAAATACCCTTTGAAAAATGCGGTACTCAAAAGCAGTTTTCCACTTGGTATAAGCAATAAGGTTACGGGTAAATCCGGTATTGTTTCACTGGAAAAAGGAGTTTTACTGATAATTTTTTCAAAAGATATGAACCAAAACTGAAATTAAGAATATAATGGAATATAAACTTGATTTGGAGGGAACGCAATGAAAATAGTAGTTATTAAAAGTCCGAAAATTTTATCAGGTATACTTAGAGTTATTTTTAAAATTAAAAAAGAAGAACCAACAGAGTAGTTTAAAAAAAATTTAAAGGGCTTTTTCAATTTTGAAAAAGTCCTTTAGTCTGCGTGTAATCGACCACTAAAAAGCACTTAAAAAAATTCATTCACCAAAATTCCAATAAACCGCATAGATACGGCGGTTACAAGATATATTTTAAATTGACAAATAAAACGTCTAAAATAATTTTAATTGACAATAATAAAACCTCTAACAAATGGCTTAAATACGCCGTTTGTTAGAGGTTTTGTGCTTTTTTATTGTCATAAAGAAATAGATATTTAAAGGAAATTAAAACAAATGCATATTTATGCATAAACTATGAATAATTATACATAGTTTAATCAATGTTTCGCTTTTCTTCGTCTTCCATTTCGTTATTTAAATTTTCGGTTTTAAAACTTTGATTGATATTAAGTAACGCTGACGTAATACTTTCAATTATATTACTTGAAAGCGTTTCAAAATCTTCCTCATAGTCCTTATTATTAGATATAAGGCAATAACTTTTTAAGCAGTGAATATACATCAATATATTATGAAAGAAATATTCATCACTATTATGCTGAACCATTTCATTTTGAAAAATATTTGCTAATATCGAAACGGCTTGAGAAAATGCATTCGTTTTATTAAAATTAGAAGTTCCAAGCAGTGCAGCCATAAAATTAAAATTTTCGTTCATTTTCAAATAATCAAAATTCTTTTTTATGTGCTTTTCTTCGTGTTTATTACCCATTTCAAACTTCAACCAATCATATGAAATATTAAATGTGAAACATATCAATTTAATTAGGCTGTCAGATGGTATTTCTTTATCTGCTTCAACTCTGCTTATAAAAGGTCTTGAAACACTTATTTTTTCTGCAAATTCTTTTTGTGTTAGTTTATTTTCTATGCGTATTATTTTAATCCTTTCACCAATTGTACTCATAAAAGCTTCCTCCAAGTAAGAAACATTACATTTTTTTTAAAAAAACTCTTGACAAGTTAGTAACATCACATTATAATATAATTATAGGTTAGTTGTACACCTATTATACCACAAAAAAATTAAAAAGAAAAGAGGATTTTTAAAAATGCCAAGAATAAAGAGCAGTGATTCACCAATTGGTGAAGTAATTACAAACCGTCTTGAGGAAATGGAACGTCCTCAGACATGGCTTGCAAGAAAGGTAAACCGTTCTCAAGTTACAATTGCTTCTGTTGTGAAAGGTCGTCTCAAGCCTTCAAAAGAGTTAATTGATAGCATTGCAATGATTTTATCAATTGATAGTACTGTTTTAATTGAAGCCCTGGACAAGGAAGTGAAAGATGATGAATGAACACTGGATAACTGTAAAAGAGGCGGCTAAGTATTGTGAATGTAAGGAAAATTCAATTGTTCAACAGGTTGTTCGTGAAAGTATTATATACAAATATGTCTCCGGCAAAGGCAAAGGCGGAAAGCAATTGCGAATACTGCTTGAAAGCTTATCGCCGGAAGCACAGGAAAAGTATTTGAAAGAAAAAAACAGTCCTGCTCCTCGAGAAGTTTCAGAAGCAATGCTTAATAAACTTCCTCATGATAAGCGAGACAGCCTTGATGAAAAGCTTCTTATTACACAAGAGTTTATAAAATTCCGTGACGGATATCTTCATAAAGATCATTTAAAGAAATTCGTTAAGTATATGAAAAAGAATTATCCCATGTTTGAATTCAATCCCGACTGTCTATGCCGTTGGGCCGCCAAATATGAGAAGTACGGAATAAGCGGTCTTATTGACCTCAGAGGAAAGCACAATAATAAGAAAACTTCACTGACAAAAGAAATGCAGCAAATGTTTTTATGCTACTATTTAAGCGACAAGGAGCCGTCCATAAAGCAATGTTATGACGCCGTAAAGGCTAACATTAATGGTGAAACTCCAAGCATTTCAAGCTTTAAGCGTTATTTGTATACTATTCCCGAAGCAACTCTTGCATATTATCGGAAAGGCAAAAAATACTTTGAAGATAATTATTTACCGAGTATTCAAACGGATTATGACAGTATTCCGTCAAATTATGAATGGGTAGCAGATCATCATATTTATGATGTTATTGTAAATGACAAAGGAAAAGTAGGACGTGCATGGCTTAGTACATGGCTTGATCGACGTCCAAGGTATATCGTTGGATATGTAATAAGAATGGCAGAGCCAAACTCAGATACAGTTCTTGACAGTTTTGTCGAAGCTGTTAGATGTTATGGACTTCCACGAAGAATCCAGATTGATAATGGTAAAGATTACACAGTTCACGACCTGTTTAACCTGGACAATGATTATTCCCTTGCAGCCGAATTGAATTTAAAGGTAAGACATTCTATTCCTTACAATGCAAAAGCAAAGTCAATAGAGCGTGCATTCAGAAGCATTGAGAGCTTTGACAAAATGCTTGATTCATATTGCGGAGACCGTCCGGAACACAGAGCTGAATCTATGGGAAAAACTAATAATAAGATAGCTGATGAAGTTATGACCTTTGAGAAATTCAAAGAAGTAGCGGCGAATATTATCAATATTTACAATAATACGCCTCAAATCGGTAAAGGTATGAATGGAAGAACTCCTTTACAATGCTATAAAGAGGAATTTCAAGAGCCTATGCGAAAAGTAGGAGATGAAGAATTACTCATGGTAATGCGTCGCCGAACTCGTACAGTTACAGTTACTAAAAACGGCGTCAAATTTGCCGAACTTGACCGAAAAGATTATTATACATCTAATTTTGTAATAAACAATATTGGTAAAAAAGTTTATGCCAAATACTTTACAAAAGATGTTAAAACGATTCATGTTTATTCTGCTGTTGATGATTCTTTTCTTGGTGTATTGCCTTGTAAAGAACTGTTTGTATACAGTGCAGGAGCGGCTGTTCAGAAGCAGGTAATAAGAGAAAATGCCAAAGCTAAAAAGGAAATGCGAAAATACGCAAAGGCGGCATATCCGCATGGTGTTACTGTTCCGACAATTGAAGAAGTATATCGCAGACGTTCGGAAGCTTTTGGAGAGATCGATTTAAGCGATATTCCTACAGTCAATTATTTTGAAGCTGAAAAACGTTCGGAACTCAAATACATTCAGTCAGAGGAGCAGGAAATACAAAAGATTGCTGCAAAAGAGTTTGTTCTTCCAATAGAAGACAATGAATATGACTATGAATCAAAACTTTCAAGGAGGTATTCAAATGGATAACATTGAAAAAGCACGGAGCAGGCTTATTAACTACATAAATGATACAGGCAAAAGTCAGGCAGTTATTTCTAAAAAAATCGGCTTATCACCTACAACAATATCGCAGTTTCTTAATGATTCTTATAGTGGAGACAATGAAGAAATTGCAATGATGATTGATTCTTTTCTGTACTTACAGGAAATGCGAAAATCTTACACAAAAGCACCTGACTTTACAGATTCACTAAAAAACACTCGTAAAATCATAAATACGCTTGATTATGTTTACGCAAACAAGTGTACGGGCGTTGTTTCCGGTGTATCAGGATGCGGAAAGACAACAGCATTAAAAAATTATCAGAAGATGATGAACGGCGTTATTTACATTCAAGCAGACGCTACAAAATGGTCTCCTTATTCAATACTTAAACTTATAGCTAAATCTATTGATAATAATTTATGTAAAGGTTCGGCATCTGATATACTTGATAATCTTATAGAAAAATTAACAGGAGTGGACAAGCTTATAATAATTGATGAAGCGCAACACTTGAAAGCCAAAGCTTTTGATACGCTTAGAGTTTTAAATGACCGTGCAGAAATCGGCGTTGTATATGCAGGAACGCCCGATATTATACAGCGTATGACCATAGGCAGAGCAAAAGAAGAATTTGACCAGGTTTACAGCCGCATTGAATATACCTGCAACCTATCAAACAGATTTACAATCAAAGAAATAACTGCTCTTTTCGATGCATTTAATCTTGATAATACGGTCATTAAATGCCTATGTAATGCAGCTTCACAAAAAGGCGGTCTAAGATATGCCATCAATCTTTTCAAAGTGGTTAATTCTGCTGAGAACGGAAAAATAACAGTTACCGCTATTGAAGAAGCTATGAAGAGAGTTGGAAAAGGAGTACAATTCAAATGAAAAGTGATATAAAGAAAATGGCACTTGTTACAGCAATAACAAGCACCAAAATGGATAGCTTAAATTTCACACTCTAAGCTATTCTCAGTATATCACAAAAATCAGTAAATTGCAATAGGCAAAATATACGGCGTTTTGAGCGGCTTTGAAATTTTATGAGAAAAGATTACTAACAATAATTTTCAAACGTTGCAGAGCTTTTCCAGACGTCTGTAAAACGATATCGGGAGGATTAAAAAAATGACAGAAATAAAAAATATAAATTTAGATAGCATGGAAGTATTGGCTGCAATGCTTGAAGCAACTAAGCATAATGGAAAAAGACATAATCTTACTTTAGAAGAAGCTTTTGAAGATATAATAAAGGGTAGCTATAAATATTCTAAAGGTTGGTATGAGGACACATACAATAAAAAATATTATACATGTGAGCAGTACAAAAATATTTTATATAATTTTATCGAAGAAAACATATTAGAATTACCTATGCCAATGCTTTACTATTTAACAAAATACTTTAATGGGTATGATTACAGAAATCTTGATAATGATTCATTCAAAATTATTAAAGAATATGCAGAACTGGAACTGGAAGAGAGAAAAGAAATAGAGAGACTTGAACGGGAGACACAAGAAATACGCCATATTTTAAAGAACCAAAATTACTCTCTTACTTATGAATGTATAATTCCGTTTTTAAAACTTGAAGAAGCTGGAAAATTAGGTGGTAAAACTATGCTGATTGCAGATATGTTTAATTATGGCTTTATTCTCGGAAAAAAGACAGAAAGAGCAAGAAAACATAATAGAAAAATATAATTTTAATATTTATCTTTTTCACGTTATTTTTTCACATACGTGAATATTAAATTTAAATGAAGTATGTTATAATGAATTCAAAAAAGGCGGTGTTATAAATGAATTTGGAACGTGCTCTTTTAAACTCTGAAAATGAAGTCGTAAAGCTTCTTATTAATGTAATAGGTACCGGAAATACATTAGCGTTAATTAAAACTGCCGGAGGAGCTCCATTATATATTCCGACTATAGAAACAATCAGCAAAGATGAACGTAATTTAAATATTTGCAATGAATTTATACAGGGAGCTACATACAAAGAGCTTAGCAGGAAATACGGACGTACTGAAAAAACAATCCGTGAGATTATTAACAGTGAGTTAAAAAATAATAAACATAAAGGAGAAAAGCATGTTAACTAATAAAAGTATAATAGGAAAAAATGCAATTGATACTAGATCATTGACTTCTGGACATCTTAATGCCGAGCAGTCAAAAATGTTTATAAAAATGATGTTTGAATCTACGAATTTAAGCCCCCTTATAAGGCATGAAATTCGTCGTTCCAGAATAGGAGAAATTGACAAAATCGGAATTGCCAAGCGTTTAATCCGTGAAAAGAAAGAAGATACAGACGACGGCTACCGAGTTACTGCAATAACATCTCAGGTTGATTATAAAACTACTGCGGTTCGTATTCCATGGGAAATCACAGAAGATGCTATTCGTGAGAACATTGAAGGTGAAGCCTTTGAAAGCAGTATTTTTGAACTTATGACTTTACAGCTTGGCGTTGATTTAGAAGACCTTTATCTTAATGGTGATGAAGATACAGAAAGCACTGATGATGATTATGATTTTCTAAAAATTAATGACGGATGGGTCAAGCAGATTAAAAACGGCGGTCATATCTATGACGCTTCCAGTGAAAACGGTATGAGTATCGACATGTTTTATAATACCTTGTCTCAGCTTCCTAACAAATATAACAACGGAAAGCTTCGTTGGCTTATGTCACCAAGAAGAGCACAAGAATGGGCATTAATGCTTATAAATAAAGCTCTTGGAGCAGGAGCAACCGTGCCGGAAAGTATTTATAGTTCTCCTGCTAATATCCCTATAATTGAATGTTCGTCCATTAGTGATGATATTATAATTCTTACAGACCCTAAAAACCTTGTTGTTGTCAACACTTATGATGTTAAGGTTAGAAAAACAACAGAAGGCAGAGAGGCAATTATGAAAGATAAGCGCTTTTATGTTATACATCTTGATTATGATCCGGTTATTGAAGAACTTGATGCAACGGCTATGATTATTGGATTAAATAAGAATCAATAAAAACGATATGGGATTGTCGCACCGCTTGAATTGGTGCAGCAGTCCCATTATAGAAAGGTGGATTTATATGTATAAAAGCATGGAAGAAAAAATAAATCAAAATTATGAATCGGCTGAATTCTGTGAAATTAACGGAAGAATATTAAGAAGTTTAAATGTTCTGAATGACAAAAAGCCAAAGCTGAATTCATTTATAACTTTGTTCAGTGATGTTGATTTTAACAATTTTTCTGACTGTATAGAGTATCTTTCATTAAGCGGCTATGTAAAAACAATTGACATTTTTACAAATAAAGAAAAAGTATTCAGCATAAAAGATTTCAATGAAACCGCTGTTACACTGACAGTCGATGGAATCAGGCTTTTAAAAGGTAAAACAGAAGATAAAGCCGTAAATGTTTAGGGGTATAAAATGGGCAAATACAGGCGAAAGCATTATGCTATTGATAAACTTCCGGAAGATGTTAAGAACGACGTTGATGAAATGATTAAAGCTGATTTTACATACTCTGATATAGTTGAATATATAAAAAATTCCGGCTATAGCATTTCACGTTCCAGTGTTCAAAGATATGCAACTAATTTATTAGCCACGCTTCAAGAATTGAGAATGGCTCAGGAAAATTTCAAAGCTATTATGGAAGAAGCAGAACAATATAAAAACGTAGATTATACCGAATGTATAATGAGACTGATAAGCAGCCATATTTTAGAGATTTTAAGTAATACACCAAAAGAAAATATACAAAATGTAGATTTTAATGCACTTATGAAAAGTGCAATTTCCTTGACAAGAGCAGCCGCTTATAAAAAGAATGTGGAATACAAAACGGAAGATTTGAAAGAAATGGGCGTGGGGCAGGTTAAGAGCATGTTGTACAGTGTTCTGGCTTCTGACCATCCGGAATTATACAAAGAATTAAAACAGATATTAAATGACAAATTTAATAATGAAAAAAAGCCTCTTGAATGAGGCTTTAATTATTGTTTACTGACTGTATATTTTATGCATAATTACCCGTAAAAGTTGCACAAAAATCCGCTAAAGTATCACTGAAAACCGCTGATATTCGTCTAATCCCTGGTTTACCCGATTTATCCCGTTATTTTTATCGAACGGCTACACTGCGTTTAAACCAAGTTTGAAAGCTTCTGGTTTCTCAAATACATATACGAAATTTGAATAAATAAAACAAAAATAATTGCATAATCTCCATATAAATACAAATACTAGTTTTACCAAATTAAAAATTAAGGAGATTTTAAATATGAAAGCAACAGGTATTGTAAGACGCATTGACGATCTTGGAAGAGTAGTTATTCCTAAAGAAATCAGACGTACTATGAGAATACGCGAGGGCGATCCTCTGGAAATATACACAAGCAATGACGGTGAAGTTATATTTAAAAAATATTCTGCTATTAGTGAAATGAGTGAAAATGCAGCTCAGGTTGCAGATATTATGTGTAAGCTGGCAGCATGTCCGGTTGTAATTTTTGACAGGGATCATGTTGTAGCCGTTTCGGGCGTATCCAAGAAGGAATTTAATGAGCGACGTGTTTCGGCGGAACTGGAGGATCTTATGGAGTATCGCAGAAGTCATTTTGCTGACAGTACTGGAAGCTCAAAATTTGCACCTGCTGAAGGCGTTGACAAGTATGCTATGGCATGTATGCCTATTTTGAGCTCCGGCGATGTGACTGGTGCGGTAGCTTTTATGGAATCTGAAAAGTCGACTGTAGTTTCTGAATTACAGAAAAGTCTTATCAGTGCGGCTTCACAATTTCTTGGAAAGCAAATTGAATAATAATTTTACGTGTTATATTATTAAAAATAGCCTTGGGTTAAATTTTATCCGAGGCTGTTTTTGTTGATTATTAATAAAAAATATAAGATTTTATTGTAGGACTTGACAACCAAAATATAAATTGCTATAATAGTTAGTAAGCTTACTATTAGCAAGCTAACAAAAAATACAGGAGGTCGGCGGCGATGATGTTTTGAGCAGAAATCAAGAAATGTTTATGGAATTAATATCGCTGAATAATTTACTAAAACGTCATATGGATTCTTCAACCAGTAAGAAATATGTTGACAATCTAACCGGAACAAACGGATGGGTTATCGGATATATCTGGCGTAATAGAGATCATGACGTATTTCAGCGTGATATTGAGAAGGAATTTTCAATCAGACGCTCAACAGCTTCAAAAGTTCTGAAGCTGATGGAAGGTAAAAAATTTATAAAGAGAGAAAGCGTTGATTATGATGCAAGATTAAAAAAACTTGTTTTGACGTCAAAAAGTCTGGAAATTCAAAAAATGATAGACGAGGATTTTAAAAATATGTGCGACAAAGCGTTTGCTAATCTCACAGATGAGGAAATTGAAAGTTTTTTAGGGGTTATATTGAAAATCAAACATAACTTTGATTAATAAGAAATTGTTCACTAAAATTCAGTTAAGTATGCATTGTAATTTAAAACTTATATGTACAAATTCTAAAAAAGAAAAGGAGAATGATATAATGCTTAAAGTATTCAAGTATTTGCAAAAGAAAGAATGGCTTATGATTTTGGGCAGTCTTATTTTTGTAATCGGTCAGGTTTGGCTAGATCTCAGACTTCCGGATTATATGTCAGATATTACAACTTTTGTAATTACAGACGGCAGCAAAATGTCCGATATACTGAAATCGGGAGCTAAAATGCTTGCATGTGCACTGGGAAGTGTAGCTCTTTCATTTGCCGTAGGATTTTTTGCAGCTAAAATTGCTGCCGGAGTTTCAAAAAGACTGCGCTCAATGATGTTTTCAAAGGTAGCGTCGTTTTCAATGGAGGAAATAAACAGCTTTTCAACATCAAGTCTAATTACAAGATCAACAAATGATATAACGCAGGTTCAGATGGCAATAGCCATGGGATTGCAGGTTATTATTAAGGCTCCGATTCTGGCAGTATGGGCGATATTAAAAATATTAGGAAAAAGCTGGCAATGGACTGTTGTCACAGGCGGAGCTGTTGTTGTTTTAATGTGTATAGTTTTGGTGGCTGTTATCTTTGCATTGCCGAAATTTAAGATAATTCAGTCGCTTACTGATGATTTGAACCGTGTGACACGTGAAAATCTTACAGGTATAAGAGTTGTAAGAGCGTATAATGCTGAAGAATATCAGTCGGCAAAGTTTGAAAAGGAAAATAACAAGCTGACTTTAACACATCTTTTTACATCAAGAATTATGGCTATTATGATGCCTGGAATAAATATGATTATGAGCGGACTTTCTCTGGCGATTTACTGGGTTGGAGCTTATCTTATAAACGATGCTATGAATCCGGAGGATAAGGTTGGACTGTTTGCTGATATGACAGTATTTACTTCTTACGCAATGCAGGTTGTATCGGCTTTTATGATGCTTGTTATGATATTTATTATACTGCCAAGAGCTATTGTGTCGGCAAGAAGAATCAATGAAGTACTTAGTACAAATCCAAAAATTTTAAACGGAACAGTAACAGAAACAGCTGAATCTGATAAGGGAACAATTGAATTTAAAAATGTCAGCTTTAAATATCCGGACGCTTCCGATTACGTACTCAGAGATATAAGTTTCAAGGCTGAAAAAGGTAAAACAATTGCATTTATAGGTGCTACAGGCAGCGGTAAAAGTACTCTTATTAATCTGATACCACGTTTTTATGACGCAACAGACGGCAATGTGTTGGTTGACGGAGTAAATGTTAAAGAATATGATATTGAATCACTTAACAACAAGCTGGGATATGTGCCTCAGAAGGCTGTAATGTTCAGCGGAACGGTCAGCAGCAATGTAGCTTACGGTAATAACGGAAGAGATAATTACAGCGCAGACGATATAAAACAGGCG
>ERZ859776.639-NODE-639-length-15744-cov-3.137294_pt1 | contig 15744 bp, 10 predicted proteins | sample MGYA00509987_ERZ859776 | MGnify/ENA primary metagenome ERZ859776 (study PRJEB30046, sample SAMN00715146) | human gut metagenome | study: EMG produced TPA metagenomics assembly of the A metagenome-wide association study of gut microbiota in type 2... | reverse complement strand
CCCCTGCCACTCCGATTAAGATACCGATCACGCCTCCCAGCAGGGTGATGATCGCAGACTCCGACAGAAACTGTAACAGGATGGATCCTGTTCTCGCTCCCAGTGCTTTCCGGATACCAATCTCTCTGGTACGCTCCGTCACGGATACCAGCATGATGTTCATAACACCGATACCGCCTACCAGCAGGGAGATGGCTGCTACGAACACTACAAAGATAGTAATGTAGCTTAAGATCTGATCCATCTGGCTCATAATATCATTAAAGTTCTGTACAGAGATGACATTCTGTCCTCTGACACCATGCCTGTTCTCCAGCAGACGCACCGTATCCTGCGCCACCTGAGAGGCATTTTCCGCGCCATCACTGACGATCAGCAGGTCCGTGTAATCCACATAGAATCCATACCCCTCGGAAATTGTGGAGATAGGTGCCTCCATGGTCACCGTACCGTTTCCTCCCATTCCGAACAACTTCGATGCGTTGTCCTTACGGATACCAACAATCGTAAATTCCTGTGTCACTCCATACAATGTATAATCAAAGCTCATTCCAATAACATTTGTATTGCCGAACAAGGTTTTCGCGCTGCTCTCTGTAATGACACAGACCTTATTCGCCGTATAATAATCCGAATCGGTAAAATAACGTCCCTTGATGATCGGATCCTGGCTCGAATATTCCAGTCCCGCTTTACCGAAAGTTGCAGCAGCATCGAAGGTTCCCTTTCTGCCGGTAGCGATTCCGCTGAAACTCCAGGACGGTGTTACCGCCTTGACATTTGGAACCTTCTCCAGAATGGCATCCATATCCTCTTCCGTGAATACCACCTCTGTTCCGTTTTCCGCGGTATCGTTGCTATAAACGGCGATCTGACCGCCCGCCATAGAATTCAGTTCTCCGTTGATCCCACTTTTCACGCCATTACCTATGGAGATGATCATGATCACCGAAGAGATTCCTATAATAATGCCTAACATGGTCAGGATCGAACGGCCCTTATTACTGCGGATATTCATCAATGCAATTTTGATGTATTCCCATACTTGTGTCATGGATCCGCCTCCTACTGTTCCATGGGCACAGCCGTTACTGCCATGCCCTCCTCCAGGCTGATACCCGTGAGACTGTTCACTATGATCTGGTCTTCCTCAGTAATGCCTTCCAGAACCTCTGTGTATTCATCGGAGGAAATTCCGCAGGTAATTGCTCTCTTGACTACCATGCCATTTTCGATCACATAGAGGAAATCTCCGTTTTTATCCGCATTGATCGCTTCTACAGGGATCAACAATGTATCCTGTGCACTGTTGGTATGTACGGTCAGCTTTGCATCCAGTCCCAGAATGATCTTGTCATTGGGGTTAGTCAGATGTACTTCTACCCCTACCATAGGCGTATTGGAAGCATTCAGTGTTGCCATACGATTGATCTTGCTGATCTCGCCTTCGTATTTATTGCCGGAGATGGTAACATCTGTCTTCTGTCCGATGGAAAGCTTTGCTACATCGGACTTGGAAGCGTCAAAAGTTACTTTTACATTCTCGCTGCTCTCCAATGTGATCAGCTGTGCACCCTCCGCCACACTGGCTCCGGATACACCGGTGCATTCCGTTACGATACCATCAAAATCAGCTACAATGCCTTTCTTCGCAGAATAATACTGTTCCTCCGCCTCTTTGTAGGTCAGCTGTGCCAGATCTCTGTCAGCAGCGTACCCCTGGGACTGATAACCGTTTAAGATCGATCCTTCACCGGCATCCTTCTGTGCCTGCATCTTCGCTTTATAAGTTTCACATTCCTCAATATGTTCCTGTACGGAAGCAATCTCATTCTGCATATTTACCACGTAATCGCTGGATCCTGCAATGGACTGCACATAAGAATTTCTCGCCTGGCTGGCGCTGATATCCTGGAGTTTCTTATTGATCTCCTTCGCGCGGTCTGCACCGGTAGCGGGATCCTGCAGTTCCTTGCTTAAATTTGCGGACTTTCTGGATAATTCATAGCTTTCTTCGGATAACTGTCTCTGAGTCTCTCTCTGACTCTTTGCCAGTTTATCCTGCAGTTCTTTCAGATAAGCCTTGTAGTCCGCCAGCTGTTTGTCCAGAACTGCCAGATTGGTGTTGGCTTCGTTTAATTTCGCCTGACTCTTGCTGTTCTCTGTCATGGTGCTGTTATAGGAAGCACTGCTCTTGGTCTGCTGTAATGTTGCCTCCTGCAGGCGCTCCTCCATCTGATCCATGTCATAGGTCATTAACACATCCCCTGTCTTGACAGCATCACCGGCTGCCACATTGACTTCGTTTAATCTGCCACCTACCGGCGCAAAGAGAACCGCTTTCTCTTCACTGACTACCTTGCCGCTGGTGCTGACACTTTCTTCGATATCTCCACGAAACGCATTGGTCGTGCTTACCTGCACTCCAACATTGCCAGAAAATGCACAGCTTACCATGCGGATTACGATCAGTATGATTATGATAGCAGCAATAATAATAGGTGCTTTTTTACGTTTTTTGCCGATTTTACCTGCCTTCTGTTCTCTTTTTGTTTCTTTTAGTTTTCTCTTTTCTTCCTTCTTCATTGCCTTGTTTTCTTTTGCACTCAGTGCCTGTTCTGTCTTTTCCTGTTGTTCCATGATCCTCATGATCCCTTTCTATTTTTATCCTCATATCATTAAGCTGTCGGGGGGCAAAATCCCTGACTTTGCTGCCTACAGATTGCTTCGTGCTACGCACTCACACCTGATCGATCTGTCCGGAGTCGGATTCTATTTTTCCGTCACGGATCTGGATCACTCGCTTCGCCTGTGCTGCGATCTCATTATCATGTGTGATCAATATGACGGTTCTTCCTTCTTTATGTAATCCTTTCAGAATATCCATGATCTCTTTCGTGGAATTGGAGTCCAGATTACCTGTGGGCTCATCCGCCAGGATCACCGGAGGTGCCTGGGCTATGGCCCTGGCTATCGCCACTCTCTGCTGCTGACCACCGGACATCTCCGAAGGCTTATGATCCATACGATGTTCAAGACCTACCTTTTTCAAGGCCTCCACGGACAGCTCTTCCCGCACACTTTTGGATACTCCCCTATAAATCAGAGGCAGCTCCACATTTTCCAATGCCGTCAGATTCGGGATCAGATTAAAACCCTGAAAGATAAACCCGATCTCCCGGTTCCGGATGTCGGACAATTCATCGTCAGATAATGCGGACACGTCCTGTCCATGCAGCCAATATTCCCCACTGGTAGGCACATCCAGACAGCCCAGCATATTCATCAGTGTAGACTTTCCGCTTCCGGAATGCCCGATGATAGCCACAAATTCCTGCTCGTCGATGGTCAGACTGACATGATCCAGGGCGCGCACTTCATTTTCCCCCGGATTATAGATCTTACACACATCCTTGATCTCTACTAATGCGCTCATTTCTCACCTGCTCCTGTTATTTATTTCTGTTTTTACTTGTTTTATTGTATTGTTGTACTACGTGCATAATACAATAATTTCTTTTGAGTGTCAACATTTATTTATCCTCAAATCTATGCACAATACACTATCAGATAAATTGGAAAAAAAAACTGTGAAAATTCTAAAGATTTTCTATATTGACTTTTATTTCACAAAGTGATATATTCCATCCATAAGGTAAAGTTCTTCAGGGTTGGGTGTAATTCCCTACTGGCGGTAATAGGTCATCCTTAAGTCCGCGACCCGCAGATGCAATTCTGCGGCTGATCCGGTGTGAATCCGGGACCAACAGTACAGTCTGGATGAAAGAAGACGTATCACTTATATTTTTTTGTGATACCCATGCCCCGGAAGCTTGTATTCCGGGGCTTTTTTTGAAGGCTTTCCTTGATTTTTCTCATAGGAAAGGAGTTCTGAAATGAACAAATTAATGCAAACTGTAACTGAAAATGTAGCTTATGTAGTTATCTTCCTGGCGGTCATCGTGGGATGTTTCCTGGTAGCTGTGGCGCTGGAAAAGGGCGCACAGAAGAAAAACGGCATCAAAGAACCGATCTTCAATACGAGAAAGCTTGCCATGATCGGTATGTTCTCCGCCATCGCCATGATCCTGCATGTGCTGGACTTCCCTATCTTTTTTGCCCCCGGTTTCTATAAAATGGACTTCAGTGAGCTGCCGATCTTAGTCGGTTCCTTTGCCTTTGGTCCCGTAGCCGGTGTCATGATGGAATTCGTGAAGATACTGCTGAAGCTGTGCATAAAGGGTACCTCTACCGCTTTCATCGGCGATCTGGCGAATTTCGTGGTGGGCTGCAGCCTGATCCTCCCTGCTTCCGCTGTGTACTCTTTTAAGAAAACTAAGAAAAGCGCTGTCATCGCCTGCATTGCAGGAACTCTGGTCATGACTATATTCGGCACGGCATTTAATGCCGTATATCTGCTTCCCGCGTTCTCCAAATTCTACGGAATGCCTCTGGATGCCATTCTGGCAATGGGAACCGAGGTCAATCCGCTGGCAAAGGAAGGCAACATTGTAAGCTTCGTGGTGGCATGTGTGGCTCCCATGAATCTCATCAAAGGAACGCTGGTGTCTGTCGTAACACTGCTGATCTACAAACCGTTAAGCCCCATTATCAAGACCGGTCACAAAGCGTAATTTTTCCCAAAATAAAAACAGGGATTGCAGTTATCTGCTGTCCCTGTTTTTTATATTTTATATATTCTTACTGCTTCTGGATCTTCATAGTCAGACCGATACGCTTCTTCGCCACATCTACGGTAAGTACCTGCACATCCACGATATCGCCGACGCTGACTGCCTCCAGTGGATGCTTGATATAACGATCTGTGATCTGGGAGATATGCACAAGTCCATCCTGATGGACACCGATATCCACGAATACACCGAAGTCAATGACATTACGCACGGTTCCCTTTAAGATCATACCGGGCTTTAAATCCTTCATATCCAGAACATCACTGCGCAGGATCGGCTTCGGCATATCGTCTCTGGGATCTCTGCCCGGCTTCTCCAGTTCCTTCAGAATATCTGTGAGAGTGATCTCACCAATACCCAGTTCTTCTGCTAAAAGCTTCTTATTTTTAATACGCTTCTCCAGACCGGACATATCCTTTGCATCATTTACTGCATTTTTAGCTGCTGGTGCCGTCTGCTTTGCAGAGGCTTCCTGGGAGTTATCGAACGTCATGCCACCCATGGCTGCTGCAAGGGCCTTACCCATGGCGGTGTTGGTATTATGCACTCTTACAGCCTTGCCCTTTGGCTCTTCCCTCTTTTTCGCTGCATTGACTGTGCCGTTACCATTCTTCTGTCCGTCTGACTGCGCCGCACTGCTCCTGCCGGAAGCTTTTTTTGCTGCCGCCTGCTTCTGGGCTTCCTTAATATCTTCCATAGTCAGTCCCAGCTTCTCCATCAGCTGCTTAGCTGCTTCATAGGACTCGGGATGGACACTTGTGGCATCCAGCGGGTTCTTGCCATCCAGGATCCGCAAGAAACCAGCACACTGCTCATATGCCTTAGGTCCCAGCTTCGGTACCTTCAACAGCTGTTTTCTGCTTACAAAACGCCCGTTATTTTCTCTGTAATCCACAATATTTTTTGCAATGGTCTTATTAATACCGGAGACATATTCCAGGAGAGATGCGGATGCGGTATTCAGATCCACGCCGACTTTATTTACACTGTCTTCTACCACGCCGTTTAAAGCATCGCTTAATTTCTTCTGATTCATGTCATGCTGGTACTGACCGACACCGATGGACTTGGGATCGATCTTCACCAGTTCCGCCAGGGGATCCTGCAATCTTCTGGCGATGGATGCGGCGCTTCGCTGACCAACGTCAAAATTGGGAAACTCTTCTGTCGCCAGCTTACTAGCGGAGTATACGGAAGCACCTGCCTCGTTGACGATCACATACTGTACCGAACGATCCAGTTCTTTCAGTAGTTCTACAATTACCTGCTCGGACTCTCTGGACGCTGTACCATTTCCCACAGAAATTAAATCTACATTATATTTTTTGATTAGTTTCTTCAGTTCTGCTTTGGACTCCTCCACCTTATTCTGGGGTGCCGTAGGGAAGATCACTTTCGTATCCAGCACTTTTCCGGTAGCATCTACCACTGCCAGTTTACAGCCGGTACGGAACGCCGGATCCCAGCCTAAGACCACTTTTCCTGCGATAGGTGGCTGCAACAGCAGCTGCTCTAAGTTTTTACCGAAGACATTGATAGCTCCGTCCTCTGCCTTTTCTGTCAGATCGTTACGGATCTCTCTTTCAATAGCAGGTGCTATTAAACGATCATAGCTGTCTTCCACTGCGGCACAGATTACCGGTGTGGTATATTCATTTTCCTTCGTGATCATCTTCTTCTCCAGATAACGAAGAATACGCTCCTTAGGTGCATTGACTTTAACAGTCAGCACTTTTTCTGCCTCTCCGCGGTTCAATGCCAGTACTCTGTGACCTGCAATCTTCTTCACAGGCTCTTCAAAATTGTAATACATCTCGTAGACGCTCTGAGCCTTCTCATCCTTCGCCGTACTGGTCACAATACCTTCCTCTACGGTGATATTGCGGATGTAAAGACGATGATCCGCATCGTCGGAGATCATCTCAGCAATAATATCCTGTGCTCCCTGCAATGCTTCCTCCGCAGTCTTTACTTCTTTTTCTTCGGAAACATACTTAGCCGCCTCGTTAAGCACCGGTTCTGTTGCCTCCTGACGCAGAATGTATTCTGCCAGAGGCTCCAGTCCCTTCTCCTTTGCGATGCTGGCACGGGTCTTTCTCTTGGGACGATAGGGACGGTACAGATCCTCTACCACTACCAGAGTCTGAGCTGCCAGAATCTTCTCCTTTAACTCATCGGTAAGCTTTCCCTGTTCCTCGATGCTTTTCAGTACCTGTTCCTTTTTATCTTCCAGACTTCTCAGATAGGTCAGTCTCTCATCGAGATTACGAAGCTGCTCGTCATTTAAGGATCCGGTGACCTCCTTACGATAACGGGAGATAAAGGGGATGGTATTCCCTTCATCGATCAGCTTCACCGCCGCTTCCACCTGCCATTTTTCTACCTGAAGTTCTTCTTTGATTTTCTGTATAATATCCATAGTTCCTCCTGATGACATACTGTCATTTTGTTTTGCACATGGGTCTATTATACTGGAAATCGGAAGTTTTCTCAATGTTTTATCAATCTTTTCATTTTTATTTCATTTGCTTATTGTGTGGAAAAATGGTACAGTACTTAATATAAGCGCGGCAGATAAATTCACCATATGCCGCCCGGAAATGAGGATTTCTATGGATTATTATCAGAATCAAAATAACCAAATGAATCAGAACGTGCCACAGGTCGATCCGAAATACAGAGGCTTGTCGATTGCTTCTATGGTCTGCGGCATCTGCTCTCTGGTCATGTGTTGTACCGGCATACTAGCCATCCCCGCCGGTGCTCTTGGCATTCTCTTCGCAATGCTTACCAGAAAAAAGGGACAGCGCATGAACAACATGTGTGTTGCCGGTATCTGGCTGTCCTGTGTAGGTCTGGCACTTGGTATCTTCATCACTATCAGCAGCATTGTCACGGTATTTACAGATCCTTCTTATATGAATATGCTGGATCAGATGTACCAGCAGATGTATGGTGTCGATATGGAAGAATTCTGGCAGTCTTACCTGTAAGACATGCCGGTGTTTTCCGATGGATTCTGCGGTTTCGAAATCAGAACCCGGATCAGCCGGAATAACCAATAGAACAAAATAATAAAAAGAAAAGAGGATTTCTATGATACAATATGCATCCAGAGCCCAACTCAAAGAAAAAGCCAGAGATCAGATGGCAGGGCATTACGGCAATGCCATCCTGCTGTCCATCTGCCGGAGTCTGATCGTATTTTCCCTCACCTTTGCCGTCAGCATGACCTTCACTATGATCCTTACCGTACGGACACTTATGGGGGGAAGCACAGAGACATCTCTGACAGAATATCTGCTTTTGACAGCCACTACGACTTTATTGTCGATTTTCGCTGGAGTTTTTCAGACCGGCATCACATTATTTTATCTGAATACTGCCTGCGGCAGACCTGCTGTAACTGCCAATCTGTTCTACGGCTTCAAATATTTATTCAAAAAATCGCTCGGAATCTCCGCAGTACTGATCCTGCTGAATACGGCATGTACACTTCCGTTTGATATCTGCTATTTTCTCCTGAGGTCAGGGAAAGGCTTTGATACCATAACCATGGCAATCCTGTGCATTGTGCTTATGGTCATCGGTATGTGTATCTATATTCCATTATCCCTTGGTTTATCCCAGGCTTACTATTTACTGTTGGATTTCCCCCAATATAATGCCATGGAGCTGATGAAATTAAGCTTCCGCATTATGAAGGGTCATAAATGGGAGCTGTTCTGTTTACAAATGAGTTTCCTGCCGCTGGGATTTCTGTGTTTGCTGAGCTTTGGTATCGGAAACCTATGGCTGGTGCCATACATGAATATGACCCAGACCTTATATTTCCTGGATCTGATGCAGAACGAGCGCCATTGACAGTTAGCTATTATAATATATTGTACATTATATATTATGTACGCAAAAACACATTCCACAAGGCTTTTGCCTATGGAATGTGTTTTATTTATTTCTTATATTAATTATTAATTCTCTGTCTTCTTATCACCCTGTACGCTGATCCATTTCAGATAGCCATTAATGAAGATATCCAGACCGCCGTCCAGTACTGCATCCACATTACCTGTCTCCACATCGGTACGATGATCCTTAACCAGTGTGTAAGGCTGCAATACATAGGAACGGATCTGGTTGCCCCAGCCGATCTCCTTGACTTCGCCGCGGATATCCGACAGCTTCTCGGCATTTGCTTCCTGCTTTAACAGATACAGCTTGGCTTTCAGCATCTGCATTGCCTTATCCTTGTTCTGGAACTGGCTTCGCTCATTCTGACACTGCACTACTGTTCCCGTCGGGATATGGGTGATACGGATAGCAGATGATGTCTTGTTGATGTGCTGTCCACCGGCACCACTGCTTCGATAAGTATCAATACGCAGATCCTTCTCATCAATATCCACATCCAGATCTCCTTCAATATCCGGCATAACATCCAGAGATACAAAGGATGTCTGACGCTTGCCCTGGGCATTGAAAGGAGAGATACGCACCAGACGGTGTACACCCTTCTCAGACTTCAGATAGCCGTAGGCATTCAGACCATTGACCTGGAAAGTCACTGACTTGATTCCGGCCTCATCACCATCCAGGTAGTCCAACACTTCAATGGTAAAGCCCTTGCGCTCCGCCCAACGGGTATACATACGATACAGCATACCGCACCAGTCACAGCTCTCGGTACCGCCGGCACCGGCATTGAGCTTTAAGATTGCATTGTTCTTATCATATTCTCCGGACAATAGAGTACCGATCCTTAGTTCGTCGAATTCCCTGATGAATTCATCCAGTTCTCCACGGATTTCCGGGATCAGAGACTCATCGTTCTCCTCATATCCCATGTCGATCAGAGTCAGGATATCATCATACTGTGTGGAGAGCTTGTCACACTCGCCCACCGTATCCTTCAGGTTCTTCAGTTCTTTCATTTTCTGGTTGGAACGCTCCGGGTCATCCCAGAATCCGGGAGCCTCCATCTCACGTTCCATTTCTTCGATCCGCTTTGCCTTGTTAGCAAGGTCAAAGTGAATCCCTCACTTCCGCTAAAGGTGTTTCGTAGGACAGAATTTCTGTCTTCATCTGATCTAATTCAACCACTTAACGTCACCTACTTTCTTATTTTATTATTGTAATTCTCACTTTTTCCGGCAGGCAAAGCGTCTGTCCGCACTGCCGCACTGTCTTACACTGCCATCAGAAAGCGTCAGGCTTTCCGTCCACAGCAGTTCTTGTATTTTTTACCGCTTCCGCAGGGGCAGGGATCGTTCGGGTAAACCTTTGCATTTTCACGTTTTACAGGTCCCTTCGGTAAGGAATCATCCTTGTTCGTGCCAGTGATCTTCGCCTGCTGCTCACGCTCTACCTTCTGTTCGATCTTGATATGGAACAGAAGTCTCACAGTCTCTTCCCGGATGTTCTGGGTCATCTCATCGAACATCTCGTAACCACTCATCTTGTACTCTACCAGCGGATCTCTCTGACCGTATGCCTGTAAGCCCACGCCCTGACGCAGCTGCTCCATATCATCGATATGATCCATCCACTTACGGTCGATGACCTTCAGCAGAACCACACGCTCCAGCTCACGGATTGCTTCGGGTTCGGGGAACTCGGCTTCTTTTGCCTCGTACAGCTTCACAGCTTCTTCCTTTAACTGCTGCTTTAAGCTGTTCTTCTTGGGCTTCTTCACACGCTCCGGGGTCAGAGGCTGTAACGGGATCGTAGGAATGAGCAGGGTATTTAACTCATTGAAATCCCAGTCGGAGATATCTGCGTCGTCATTGATACAGATATCTACACAGTTCTCTGTAATATCGGTGATCATCTTGTAGATCACATCGCGCATGCTCTCGCCGTTCAGTACCCGCAGACGCTCCTCGTAGATGATCTCTCTCTGTTCACTCATGACACGGTCATACTCTAACAGATTCTTACGGATACCGTAGTTGTTGCTCTCTATCTTTTTCTGTGCGGATTCAATGGCATTAGTCAATGCCTTGTGCTCGATCTCCTGTCCTTCGGGAATACCTAAGGTATTGAACATACTGATCAGACGCTCGGAGCCGAACAGTCTCATCAGATCGTCCTCCAGAGAGATGTAGAACTTGGACTCACCGGGATCTCCCTGACGTCCGGAACGACCACGCAGCTGATTATCAATACGTCTGGACTCATGACGCTCGGTACCGATGATCTTCAGTCCGCCGGCGGCTCTCGCTTCATCATCCAGCTTGATATCCGTACCACGGCCTGCCATGTTGGTAGCGATGGTTACCGCACCGTGCACACCGGCATCGGCTACGATCTCTGCTTCCAGTTCATGGAATTTTGCATTCAGGACCTTGTGCTGGATGCCGCGCTTTGTTAACATTCTGCTCAGCTCCTCACTGGCTTCGATCGTGATCGTACCTACCAGTACAGGCTGTCCTGTGGCATGTGCTTCCTCTACCGCATTCACGATAGCGTTCAGCTTCTCTCTCTTCGTCTTGTATACAGCATCCTGCAGATCCTTACGGATAACGGGACGGTTCGTAGGGATCACAACAACATCCATGCCGTAGATCTCACGGAACTCGGTCTCCTCAGTGAGAGCCGTACCAGTCATACCACACTTTTTATCGAATAAATTAAAGAAGTTCTGGAATGTAATGGATGCAAGCGTCTTACTTTCTCTCTTCACCTTTACATGCTCTTTTGCTTCGATTGCCTGATGCAGACCGTCGGAATAACGGCGTCCCGGCATGATACGCCCGGTAAATTCATCGACGATCAGTACCTGATCGTCTTTTACCACGTAATCCTTATCACGGAACATCAGATTATGGGCACGCAATGCCAGGATGATGTTGTGCTGGATCTCCAGGTTCTCGGGATCTGCAAAGTTATCAATGTGGAAGAATCTCTCAACCTTCTCCATACCTGCTGCGGTCAGGTTGATGATCTTATCCTTTTCGTTAACGACGAAGTCTCCGGTCTCTTCCTGTACCACACCCATAATGGCGTCCATCTTGGTCAGTTCCTGTACATCATCACCGCGCTTCATCTGACGTGCCAGCAGATCACACATCTCGTACAGAGCTGTGGACTTGCCGCTCTGTCCGGAAATGATCAGAGGGGTTCTCGCTTCATCGATCAATACGGAGTCCACCTCATCGATGATGGCATAATGCAGTCCACGCAGAACCAGCTGCTCCTTGTAAATAACCATGTTATCACGCAGATAATCAAATCCCAGTTCATTGTTGGTAACATAAGTGATATCACACTTGTAAGCTTCCTGTCTCTCCTCGGAAGTCATGCTGTTCAGTACCACACCGACCTTCAGTCCCAGGAACTCATGTACCTGACCCATCCACTCCGCGTCACGCTTTGCCAGATAGTCATTGACGGTAACGACATGGACACCCTTGCCTTCCAAAGCATTCAGATAAGCGGGAAGGGTAGACACCAGTGTCTTACCTTCACCGGTACGCATCTCTGCGATACGTCCCTGATGCAGGATGATACCACCGATCAGCTGTACTCTGTAGTGCTCCATGTTCAGAACACGCTTTGCAGCCTCTCTTACGGTTGCATAAGCCTCCGGAAGCAGATCATCCAAAGTCTCTCCCTCGGCCAGACGTTTCTTGTACTCCTCGGTCTTACCCCGCAGTTCCTCATCGGAAAATGCCTGCATGGTAGGGCGGAGTGCCTCGATCTTGTCCACCAGAGGTTCAATACGCTTCAGCTCTCTGGAACTGTGCGTGCCAAATATCTTCTCAATAACGCTCATTTTTTCCTCGTTTCCACACCCTTTTGACAATAAAATGTCCATGGGTCTTCGCATAATTCAAAGGTTATTGTAGCAGATTTTCCTCTATGTTTCAACCTTTCAATGCGCCCGTTGCCGTGAAAAGACTGTAAAAATTTTGTGAACAGGATATGGACACCTAAGAGTCTGCACAAATTGACAGTCCGAATAAAAATTATTATAATGAAATCAGTTAAATTTTCTTTTCATGATAAGGAGCAGAATACTTATGAAAAGGCTGTCTATCACCCAACTGGTTCCCGGCATGACCGTCGCCGAAGATGTCTATGATCTGGACCATGAGCTTCTGGTGCAAAAAGGTACTGTTCTTACGGACAAGCTGATCACCAAGCTGGATCTGTACGGTATCCTCACCATTTTTGCCGAGGATATCATACAACCCATACAGCCTGCAGGGGATCCCACTGACACTGAGCTCTCTTACTCCGAGCGCATTAAGAGTTCTCCGGAGTTCCAACTGTTCAAGACAGATTTTGAAAATGATGTTGAGCTGTTCCGGGAAAATATGAATCTGGTGATTCAAAAAAATACCACTTTAGACGTAAATACCCTATTGAAGAACACCATGGCCATTGTAGCCAATCATTCCGGCAGTATCAGCATTCTGGACATGCTTCAGAACATGCGGGAATATGACGATTCCACTTACACTCACAGTCTGAATGTTGCCCTGATCTGCAACATACTGGCCGGATGGCTGAAGCTTTCTTGCGAGGAAGTCGAGCTGGCCACTGCCTGCGGTCTGTTCCATGACATCGGTAAATTACTGGTTCCTTATTCCATCATTTCAAAACCCGGTAAGCTGTCCGATGAAGAATTTGCAACGATCAAAAAGCATCCTTCTCTCGGATATCAGCTTCTGCTCTCCCAGGACGTGGATGATCATGTGAAAAATGCCGCCCTTATGCATCATGAGCGCAGCGATGGCAGCGGTTATCCCCTGAAATTAAAAGGAAATCAGATCGATCCTTACGCAAGAATCGTAGCTATCGCGGATGTCTATGATGCCATGACCGCCGCCCGCTGCTACAGAGGACCTTTGTGTCCGTTCCGTGTGATTGAAATGTTCGAGGTGGAAGGCTTCCAGAAATACGATGTCTCCATCCTGCTTCCTTTTCTGGAAAATGTAGTTAATTCCTGTCTGCAGAACCGCTGTCTGTTAAGTGACGGACGGAAAGGGACGATCATTTATATCAACAAAGACAAGCTCTCCCGGCCTATCGTACAATGTAGCGGAGAGTATGTGAACCTGGCGGATCAGCCGGATTTAGAGATTGTCCGCCTGCTTTAAGTTATTCAGGTAGCAACCATACATAGCCTTAGACTGCATTGTGTTGTAGATGTCTCATGTAGTCTTTATTCCCATAACACAGCATCTACAGATTGGAGTTACTATGTCAGACAAAATGCCTTTACATTATTATGTCAATATGCCCGGAAATACTCTACCGGGCACTTCTTTTACCACCATCACCGAAGCGCTGGCTTCTTTGCCGGAGTTTCCGGCTTCAGAGTGCGAAAAAAAGTTCCCGGCTCCCGTTTCTGATCTGCCCCCTGTGATCGTACACATCGGGGAAGGTATTTATCGGGAAAAATTAGTCATCAACAGACCAAACGTCACCTTCGAAGGAGCAGGTACGGACAAAACGATTCTCGTCTACGGAGATGCTGCTTTTGATCTCATGCCCGATGGGGATAAACGCGGAACCTTCCGCACCGCTTCCGTCCGGATTGACACCCACGATTTTACCGCAAAGCATCTGACTTTTCAGAATGATTCCGGATTCGGGCATACCGTAGGGCAGGCGCTGGCAGTCTATGTAGACGGCGACCGCAATGCTTTTTATGACTGTCGTTTCCTTGGCAGCCAGGATACGATCTTCGATGCACCTCTGCCGTTAAAAGAGGCGCAGCCCGGAGGCTTCAAGGGTCCCGGAGAATTCAAGCCCCGCACGATCGGACGTCATTATTATGAAAACTGTTTTATTCAGGGAGATGTGGATTTCATCTTCGGCAGCGGCATCGCCTGGTTTGAACATTGTACGATCTACTCGAAGCTTCCCGGAGACCGGATCCCTCCGGAAAGTCCGGAGGATGAAGTGATCTACGGCTATGTGACTGCAGCCTCCACTCCCATGGAAGAGCCCTACGGCTATGTCTTCCATGAATGCAGACTGGAGAGCGACTGTCCTCCCCGTTCCATCTACCTGGGACGTCCCTGGCGAGAATGGGCAAAGACCGTATTCTTGCACTGTGAACTGGGAGAACACATCCATCCCGCCGGCTGGCAGGACTGGAAGAAACCCCATGGTCATTTCTATTACGGAGAATATGCTTCCTACGGTCCCGGTGCTTCCCCTGACACCCGTGCTGATTTTTCCCACCAGTTGACAGATGCGGAGGCTGCGGAGTACACCGTGAAACATGTAATGAAAGGATGGGAACCACTATTGCAGTCCTGCTGATGTGGCTGATTCAAAAAATCATTTTACACTCTATATTCCGCAGGAAGGACGCCGTCGTTTTCAGGAGCAGGCGGTTTGCAGGTTAAAAATTGCCGTCATTCATGGGAAATTATTAGTTACCGGTTCCGAGGAAATTGTGGCTGAATGTCGGAAACGTTATGCTGATGTGACAGGAGAATGGTTTTTTGACATGAAACGGCTCCGGGAATTGGAAGAATTACTGGCTCCCTTCGATCTCCGTATTGCGCAGGTACACCCCTTTTTCCTGCCGGAGTCTGGTGGCATATCTTCTTCCGATTTTTCTTCGCCATTACTGTCTGAGACCCTGAATTTTGAACTGATACGATATGATCAGGATGCTATTCTGCAATTTCGAGGCGACGACCGCTTTGATCAGGCATTTGCTTTCGATCCGGATGCCCCGGATGTTTTGGGCATCGCCGCTGTAAGGAACGGTGAGCTTCTCGGTATGGCAGGCGCCAGCGCTGACAGTCCCCTGTTCTGGCAGATCGGGATCAATGTAACTCCCCACGCCAGAGAAATGCATGTGGGTACGACATTAGTAAGACTTCTGGCTCAGGATATTTTGGCTCACGGTGCGATTCCTTATTATGGAACAAGCATGTCCCACATTGCTTCCCAACGGGTAGCACACCGCGCCGGCTTCGCTGTAGCGTGGGCAGAACTGATTACGGAAGAAGTAAGGTAAATTGAAAGTTACGAGCCATGCAAAAATAGAACGGAATACCTCGGTGGGAGCTTGCTCACACAA
>ERZ859776.608-NODE-608-length-16397-cov-1.807184_pt1 | contig 16397 bp, 10 predicted proteins | sample MGYA00509987_ERZ859776 | MGnify/ENA primary metagenome ERZ859776 (study PRJEB30046, sample SAMN00715146) | human gut metagenome | study: EMG produced TPA metagenomics assembly of the A metagenome-wide association study of gut microbiota in type 2... | reverse complement strand
TAACCTATGTAGGAGGCGGCAGAATGATTCGTGATGTAGAAAAAAGAAATAAAAATTATAACGCATATGTTGAGCAGGTAACGCCAAAGGCCAGCTGTCTTAAAAATTGTATTAAAGCATTTATTACAGGTGGTGCAATATGCCTTTTTGGCCAGATTCTTATAGAACTATTTAAAAATGCAGGGATGGCAAAAGATGAGGCGTCACTTTGGACGACGATTTGCCTTGTTCTTGCAAGTAATATTCTTACAGGTCTTAATATTTATCCTCTGATAACAACATGGGGCGGTGCGGGAAGTCTCGTTCCGATAACAGGATTTGCAAACAGTGTTGCAGCACCTGCGATAGAATATAAGGCTGAGGGAGAAGTATTTGGAATCGGATGCAAAATATTTACGATAGCCGGACCGGTTATTCTTTATGGAATATTTTCATCATGGATAGCCGGGCTATTATATCTGCTTGCAAAATTATGGATGTAGGAGGTGATAGTGTGCAAAAAGGAAGTCAGAGCTTTAAGTTTGATATACCTGTATACATTGAACAAACCGCATCGGTAGTGGGCGAAAAAGAGAGTGAAGGTCCGCTTGGCAGAATGTTTGATGTTGTGATAAAAGACCCAATGTCAGGAAAAGATAACTGGGAGCAGGCAGAAAGTGCCTTGCAGGAGGCTGTAGTAGATAAGCTTCTTATGAAAACATCATACAAAAAAGAACAAATAAGATATATATTATCGGGAGATTTGTTAGGACAGCTTATAGCGACGTCTTTTGGAATAAGTAAATATGAAATTCCGCATTTCGGAATATATGGTGCATGTTCGACATTTGGAGAAGCATTATCACTTGGGGCACTTATAATCTCTGCGGGTGCGGCAGACAGACTCATATGTATGGCATCAAGCCATTTCGCAAGTGCGGAAAAACAGTTCCGTTTTCCTCTTGAATATGGAAACCAGCGTCCTAAGGCTTCCACCTGGACTGTCACGGGAAGCGGAGCGGCAGTTATTACAAACGAGAGGCAGCCTGTGGCCATTACAGGTATTACAACGGGAAAAATCATAGATTATGGTGTCAAAGATTCAATGAATATGGGAGCCTGCATGGCACCGGCAGCTGCAGACCTGATTGTGGCAAATTTTAAGGATTTTGAGACGGATGAAAAATATTATGACAGAATCATAACCGGAGATTTATAAGTATTTCTCTTCATACAATAAATTTCAAGAATTAGTTGAAATTATAAAAGAAAAAGGTTATGATATTTCGCAGATTCATATGGACTGCGGAATTGAAATATTTGACCCGCAAAAACAGGGAACACATGCTGGCGGAAGTGGATGCGGCTGCAGTGCGGTGGTGTTTAGCTCATATATAATTGACAATGTAAGAGATGGAAAATGGAAAAGAATTTTATTTATTCCGACAGGGGCATTGCTGTCAACAGTAAGTTATAATGAAGGGCAGAGTGTTCCCGGAATTGCACACGGAGTGATTGTTGAACATGTATAAAAATAATATACAGTATGTGGAAATTATTAAATGTGTATAGGGAGGCAGAATGGTATTTGTAAAAGCATTTGTCATAGGCGGTCTTATATGTGCCGCAGTACAGATTCTTATGGAAAAAACCAAGCTGATGCCGGGCAGGATAATGGTTCTTCTTGTATGCTCCGGCGTAGTTCTGGGGGCTGTCGGTTTATATGAACCGATTCTTGAATTTGCAGGAGCTGGGGCATCAGTGCCACTTCTTGGATTTGGTAATGTTTTATGGAAAGGAATTAAACAGGCAGTTGACGAATCTGGTTTTCTTGGGCTTTTCAAAGGCGGGTTTACCGCATGTGCCGTAGGTGTATCATCGGCATTGATATTCGGATATATTTCGTCATTGATATTTAAACCTCATATGAAGAAAAAATAAGCGGATGGGAAGTGATTTCCCATCCGCTTTCTGTTATCGTCTCGTTGTACCTGACGTATTGCTATTGCTGGATGTTGTAGGTTTTGTAGAAGACGGAGCAGTTGTACTCTGTGTGGTTCCTGAAGAATTGCCTGAGCTTGTGCTTCCTGATGATGAACCGCCGTGTGCAGTACATACCTTTGAAAGCTGTTCCTCGGTAATTGCATATTCCTGATCCCATGTAGTATAAGTTGTCTCATCTTCATTTGAAGGATTCTTAACAATCGCAGCTTTTTTAATCATAATCTTAGTAGTCTTGTGAGGACAGTTTGCAGATGCGATTTTGCCTGTGTCATCACAGATAGTTACTTTAATATGAACATCACATGTATCGGTCGGATTATTATCCTTAGAGAAATATTCTGTCACAAGCTGTGAACCTCTTGGATCCTGGTCGCATAAGCCTGCTACAGGAAGCTTTCCTGACTGTGAGCATACCTCTGTTTCTACTATATCATCCGGTTTTTCAAAAGAACCTGTAGGAAGATTATCGTGAATTTCCTGCATTATTGTACGCCACATTTTTCTGTGGTCAATATATCCTGAAAGTTCCTTTGAGTTATCATCATATCCGAGCCATATAGCAGCTGTATAATAAGGTGTATAACCGCAGAACCATTTATCTGTTACATTCTGTGTAGTACCTGTTTTTCCGGCTGTAGGCTGATTGCTTAAAGCAGCAGCTTCAGCAGTACCGGCAGCAGTAACTGATTCAAGTGCGTTAGTTAAAAGCCATGAAGTTGATTTCTTCAAAACAGTATGTGTAAGAGGCTGTGTATTGTCAAGGATAACATTGCCGTCTTTATCTTTGACTTGTGTATAATAAACAGGCTGCGTATAAGTTCCCTGATTGGCGATAGCTGCGTATGCAGCACACATTTCAATATTGTGTACACCATATGTCAGACCGCCGAGTGCGAGTGAAGGGACAACATCATGGTTGCCGTTGACAGCTTCCTTAGGTGAAATAAGTGTTGAAAAACCGAATTTCAGAAGGTAGTTAAAACCAACCTGAGGAGTAATCTGAGCAAGTACCTTGACAGCAGGTACGTTTTCGGAGAGTTTTAAAGCTGTTCTTACAGACATAAGACCTCTGTATTCACCCACAAAATAATTCTTTACAAGCTTTGAATTTTCACCCGGATAATAGTAAGGTGCATCATCAATAGCTGTTGCAAGAGTAATAGCACCTGTATCAAGTGCAGGACCATAATCAGCGAGAGGTTTTATTGATGAACCCGGCTGACGCATAGTATCAACGGCTCTGTTAAGAGTACGGTTGCCGCTCTTTTCACCACGGCCTCCAACGATTACCTTAACCTGGCCTGTATGCTGGTCCATAATTGTAAATGACATCTGAGGCTGTACTATATAAGAAACGCTCTCAGAAACAACTTCTCCTCCATTTGCAAGTATAGAATTTTTGTATTCATCAATATAAGTCTGTGCATCATCTTTGTCTTTAAAGATGAGAGTGAAATTACTCTGACCTTTGTCTTTTTTGTAATAATCCAAAAGACCATAATGAGAATAGTAATTGACATTGCCATTTGTATCTTTTACAGCAAGCGAATATGAAATAGAAAGCTCAGTATTGTCAGGATAATAGCCAGGGTCGTTAATAACGTTATCAGCTATCTGCTGCATTGACATATTCTGTGTAGAATAGACCTGAAGACCATTCTTGTAAATCATGTTGGTTGCCTGTGTCTCAGTATATCCTTTCTGCTCCATAAGATCCTTTATAAGCTGGTCAATAAGAGCATCAACAAAGTAAGAATATGTTGAACTTGCAACTTCAATCTTTCTGTCCTGGATTCTTGCATACACATCATCAGAAATTGCCTCGTCATATTCTGCCTGTGAGATATATCCCTGGTTACGCATATTATTAAGAACCTTTAACTGGCGCTTCTGGTTTTCGGCAGGGTACTTAACAGGATTGAGTGAAGACGGACTCTGTGTTATTGAAGCAATTACGGCACATTCGCTTAAAGAAAGCTCTGATACATCTTTGCCAAAATAACCCTGTGCAGCAGTCTGAACGCCGTAATAACCATTTCCTAAGTTGATTGTATTAAGATAGTTACCTATTATAGTCTGCTTGTCCATGACAGTTTCAAGCTTTACGGCGAGATACTGTTCCTGGATTTTTCTCTTGATTTTTTCAACGGTACTTTCATTATATGCTTTGAAAACATTATTTTTAAGAAGCTGCTGTGTGATTGTACTTGCACCTTCTGACATGCGTCCTGTAGAAAGAAAAACCGTTCCGGCACGAAAGATACCTTTGATATCAATACCGTTATGTTCATAGAAACGCTCATCTTCAATTGCAATAAAAGCATGCTGCAATGTGATAGGAATATCTTCAACGTCCACATATATACGGTTGGAACCGCTTGTTGATAATGTCTGTATTTCATTACCACCATCGTCATAAATTTTTGTTGCATAACCCTCAGGTGACACATCAATTGTTGATACGTCAGGTGCACTGGCAATAATGCCTTCTGCAGCCCCTAATGCCAGGCAGGAGCCTGCAACTATAACAGCAATGACAGCTATGAACAAAAGCTTTACGACAGTAACGCCCAGCTTTGTGCCGAGACGCGAACCGGAAGAATTCAGCCGTTTTTTCTTTTGTATTATGCCTTGTTTGCCAAAATTCATATTTACCTCCAATTTCTGCACAAAAAAGTGTTGTTTGGATTCATTATACCATATAATTATAAAATGTCTCAAGTAAAATGATTTATCACGAATTATTAATAGTTTGACAAAAGAAATAAGTACAGGCATAATCTGAATAGAAAATACTGCATCTTGCAAAAGGAGAGCAATTTTGAAAAGAGTACATAAAGACGGAAGTGCACAGATAACAGAAAAAAAATCCCGGTTTATTGGTGACGTATATAATATAGAAAATGAAGAAGATGCATTATATTATATAAATGAAACCAAAAAGAAGTATTGGGATGCAAGGCATCACTGTTACGCATATATAATAGGAAATAATAACGAAATAAAAAGATTCAGTGATGATGGAGAACCTTCAGGAACAGCAGGAAAACCAATACTCGATGTACTTGATAAAAGTGGTATAGCAAACTGCCTTATAATTGTGACAAGATACTTTGGCGGAACACTTCTGGGAACAGGCGGCCTGATAAGGGCATATTCAGAAGCAGCCAAATCGGGAATAGAAGCATCAGGCATCATGGAAGTTAAAAAAGGCATACAGGCACAGATAGATGCTGACTATAACAGTTTCGGAAAAATACAGTACATGTGTATGGAAAGAAATATAATAATAACGGACACCGAGTATGGTGAAAATGTCCATATAAATATGATTATAGAAGAGTCTGAGTATGCACATTTTCAGAAAGCTGTGGCGGACGCATTTGCCGGACGCCTTGAAATTGTTAAAAATGACAATGTGATTTTTGGTATTTATGACGGAATGGTGCAAATATTGACAAGCAATAATTAATATTGGGTTAACAATGGTAATAAAGCACAAAACAGAAATTAAATTAATAAAATTTGGGCACTTTGTTGTAAAATTGATGTAAAAAAATCATAAAAGAGAGTTATGATAGTGCAAAATTTACATAAAAAATACAATGCCGACTGGTTAAAAAACATTACATGAAGTATATTTTGGGCAATTTGTACATAAAAAATTAAAAAATATGAAAAAAATATGAACGTGGAAAGCCGCATGAATGCTGGGTTTTCACAAAATGTACAAAAAAAATACAATAATTGTTCAAAATCCTCTTGTTAAAATAGTACAAAAATGCTATTATACTTTTGTCAAAAAAATTGACCGTGGGGCTTGCCCCATAAAACCAATAAGGAGGGTTTATAGGTTTATGAAAAAAACAGTTAAGAAACTTACTGCTGTAGGTCTTACTCTTACATCAGTAATGAGCCTTGTTGCATGTGGTAACAGCAACAATGGTGGTTCAAACAACAACGCTTCTTCAAACAAAGAAGTAACAAAGCCAGACAAATTTACAGTTATGTGCGACTCTACAGTCGTTACAGAAGCTAACGGTGGACAGGCATTCTACAAATATCTTGGCGAATTAACAGGCCTTGAAATCGAATGGGTACGTCCTGACCACAGTAATTACTATGATGCAGTTTCTAATGCATTCAACAGTGATAGCATTCCTGATGTAGTTCTTCTTTCATCTGATTACTATGCTCTTTATGCAGCTAACGGTTTCCTTTGGAACATGACAGATGCTTGGAACTCTTCAGAGACAAAGAAGTCAGGCAGACTTATCGATACAGCTGAGAACGTTCTTTCAGCATTACTTGTTAATGGCGAAGACGGAACAAAGGCTATGTATGGTTTCTCTCCATACCGTGGTAATGGTTGCTGTACATACCTCAAGAAAGCTTGGCTTGATGATGCTGGCATTGATGTATCAAAGGTTGACGGCGTTACTATGGACTTCAACACATACTATGGTATCTTAAAGCAGTTAGCTGCTAAGAAAGGTCATTATGTAATTTCAGCTCCTGACTTCATTTCAACAGAAGCTCCTTACACAAACTACCTTCCAGAATTCTATCAGCAGGCTAACTACACATTCTACAAAGATTCTTCAGGAAAGTATGTAGATGGTTTCTCAGAAAAAGCTATGCAGGATGCTCTTCAGAGAATTCAGAATGCTGTTAAAGATGGCGTAATTGATAAGGCTACACTTGGTCAGAAGACAACAGATGCTCGTAACAAGTTCTTTTCAACAGATGCTTCTTCAGAATCTGGTGTATTCTCATACTGGGCTGGTACATGGGCTAACACATTAATGACAAACCTTAAGTCTAAGGGTCTTCCTACAGATCTTATTGCTATCAATCCTATTAAGGAACTTGGTACATACGTAGAAAGAATTGCACCAGCTTGGTGTATCACAACAAGTGCTAAGAATCCAGAAGGTATCTTCAAGTACTTCATCGACACAATGCTTGATGGTGGCGACATCCAGACAGCTTGGACTTACGGTGCTAAGGGTACTCATTGGGATGACAAGGCTGAGACAGTAACACTTGCTGATAATAAGGGTACATTTGAGTACAAAGAAGGCGAGTTCCACTTCCTTCCATCTCCAGAAAAGCCAGGAACATTAATGTCTAAGAACCACATTGATCCAATCCTTTCTCTTGCTAAGTTCAAGACAGCTGATCCTGGTGAGGCTAAGATGACTGAAGCAGCTAAGAAAAATGGTGAATTCTTCGCTAAGAACTCTACAGTTGCTACTCCACTTCCTATGACAGAGACACTTGGTGAAAACAGCACAGATATCAATACAACAAGAAATAAGGTTATTTCAGAAGTTGCACTTGGTAACATGACTGTTGAAGAAGGTATGAAGCTCTACAAGGATAGAGTTGGTACAGCAGTAGAAGCTGTTCTTAAGTCATTAAATGAGACAAAGAAGTCTAAATAATTTAAGATAATATTTTAAAAGATATTATATAGGTAATTTAATTACCAACCTTTAAGAATCCACTTCCGGGTGGCATTGGTTCATCCGGAAGGTCGGATTCTGATTTTTAGCTTATTAATCATACAGATGTAGGCTTAGAATTAAACAAAAATATTAGGAAAGAAGGTATGAAGATGCAATGTAAGTCTTGTAACACAGAATTACCAAAGCATGCAAAAGTGTGCCCGAGATGTGGTGCATTAGTAGGTAAGAAATCAGGCAACCTCAAGGTAATTGCTATAATAGGTTTAGTAATTGCTTTTATAGGCGGGCTTTTGCCTTTCGTTCAGAATTCAAGTGATATTTCTGATGCCTACAGTTTTATGAATATTGATGCCCCTGTTATGTGGTATCTGTTCATGATTGCTATTATAGCTGCTATTATTCTTCTTGTTTTAAAGAAGGATATGTTCTCAATTATACCGACAGCAATTTCAGCAGTTATATTTGTTATCTCTTTAGTTGCAGTTAACTTCAGAGGTTACTACGGAAGAAATAAATATGATATTTATTCTCTTACTAATCTTTTATCATCTGGTAATGGTTCAGATGACGCTAAATACGTTTTAGGTTTAGGTGTCTACGTATTGATTGTAGGTTATATTCTTGCAATCGCTGGCTGCTTCATTGATATTATGAAGTATTTCAAGAAAGATCTTGGCGTTGATTCAAGATATCTTTCTAACTCAATTAACAAGAGTGTATGGAAGACAATGTATTATTACCGTGGCTTCTATATCATGTTCTTACCAGTATTAATCATGATTATTCTCTTTAATTACTGGCCAATGGCTGGATGCCGTTATGCATTCACAAAATATGTTATTGCAGGACCTTACTATGTAGGTCTCAAGCATTTCGTTCAGATGTTCACTAATGACCTTTATTTCTGGACAGCATTTAGAAACACATTAATTCTTTCGATTATTAAGTTGATTTTAAATACAGGTGCAGCTGTTATTATCTCACTTCTTTTAAATGAGATTGTTTCACTCGGATTTAAGAAGACAGTACAGACAATCGTTTATCTGCCTCACTTCATGTCATGGGTTGTAGTTGCATCAGTTTTCAAGATGATTCTTGATCCTAACGTAACAGGTGTTGTAAACAGCCTTTTACTTAAAGCTAATATGATTAATGAACCAATCTATTTCCTTGGTGACTCTAAGTATTGGAGAGGAACATTCTATGTAATGAATGTTTGGAAAGATACAGGTTGGGGAACAATCCTTTTCCTTGCTACATTGTCAGGTATCAGCCCTGATTTATATGAAGCAGCCCAGATTGATGGTGCTAACCGTTGGAAGAGACTTATCTATATTACACTTCCTGCATTAGCAAACACAATCATTACAGTATTCATTCTTAACCTTGCTAAGGTTATGAACCTTTTTGAATCTGTTTTCGTTACTATGAACAATGCCGTATTGGATGTTGCCGAAGTATTACAGACATATGTATACCGTAAGACATTCTCAAGTGGTAACTCAGATTATGGTTATACTACTGCGGTAGGTTTATTTAAATCGTTTGTCGGAATGATTCTCGTACTTAGCTGTAACTACGCTAGTAAGAAAGTCCGCGGACGTGGTATTGTATAAGGAGGGATAGATAATGAGTGATAATTCAGTTGTAGTTACAAAGAAAAAGAAAAAATTCAAAATCTTCCCACTTGTAAATGGTTTGATTTTTATTTTGATTTCATTAGCAATCATGTTACCTATCTGGAAGGTAATCATTGATTCATTTGATGCAAGATCTGCTTATGGTTTTAAGTGGGTTCCAACAATGTTTACATGGGGTGGTTATAGAGCTATCGTTACCCGAGTTGCTTTATATAGACCATTCGGTATCTCATGTATCGTTACAATCGTTGGTACATTCCTCGGTTTGTTACTTGTAACATTAGGTGGTTATGTATTAATTCAGTGGGAAATGCCAGGAAGAAATTTCTTCGCATATATGTTACTTTTCACAATGATTTTCGATGGTGGTATGATTCCTAAGTACCTCGTTATGAAGCAGTTACATTTGCTTAATACACTCTGGTCAGTTATTTTACCATTGTCAATCAACGTATATAACCTGGTACTTATGAGGAACTTCTTTGAAGGTATTCCAGAGGCTCTATTTGAGGCCGCCAAGATTGATGGCTGCTCTCCAATGGGTATCTTCTTTAAGATTGTACTTCCTCTTTCAAAGGCAGCTCTTGCTTCAATCGGTTTGATGTTTGCTGTACAGTTCTGGAACGATTATACTAACTTCAAGATTTACATCAACAAGGATAAGTTATTCAACTTCCAGATTAAACTTCGTAACATGGTTATGGATAGTGATATTCCTAATGATGACGCTGTTGACCCTAATACAATTTCTAGTGCTTCGGTTATTGTTGCGATTTTACCATTCGCAATTATTTACCCATTCTGCCAGAAATACTTCGTACAGGGTGTTAATATCGGTGCCGTTAAGGAGTAATTCCCGGTTTATTTAAGATTTTTTAAAGGCGAATCTGTTAATGCAGGTTCGCCTTTTTTTTCTGTAAAAGAGTATATAAATTAATATTAATATGTAGAAAATACTGTATTTATGCGGTATACTTAAATAACTAGTTGAATTACATATTTAAAAAGGAGGCGGAGTATGGGTACAATCAGAGATGCCATTTATCTTGAGAATATAAGCGAAGTAAAGCGTATTCTTGAAGAAGAGCCAAATCTTATAGATGAAAAAGATGAGAATGGTGTGCTTATGGCACTGCTTGCGGCGAAGACCGGAAATCTTGCACTTGTAAGATACATAGTCGAGTATTCGAGAGCAAGTATGGATATTACAGACAATGAACATAAGAATATGCTTCATTATGCAGCACTTTCAGGAAGCGTTGAGGTCTGCCGTTATCTTGTGGAAAGAGTTGGATTGTCACCGCTCACAGGTGATAATAATCTTGTAACGCCAATAGACATAGCGGTAAATAATAAGTTCTTTGACCTGCAGAGTTATTTTGAAGAAGAAATAGGAGCAAAGTATAATGATTTATACCGCAATCCGATAAGAACAGGATTTTATCCTGACCCATCGATAGTGAGGGTCGAAGATACATATTATATGGTTAATTCTTCATTTATCTATTTTCCGTGTATACCGGTATCAGAATCAAAAGATTTGATACACTGGAGAATAATAGGATATGCGATTACTAATCCGGAATGGGCAGCACTTGATAATCTTGAAGGTGGAAGAGGATATTGGGCACCGGATATTTCGTATTATAATGGAAAGTTTTATATAACAGCAACATATCGTCTTAATGACGACGGAACTATATACAGAAAACAGATAGTTGTAAGCTCAGATAAGCCTGAAGGTCCATATAGCAAGCCTGCGATAATAGATGAAGACGGAATAGACCCATCAATCTTTACAGATGATGATGGGAAAAGATATATGCTTTTAAATAGAGGTGCAAGAATACTGCCTTTAAGTGATGATGCGACACGCCAGATTGGAGAAGCACATCTTCTTTATTATGGTGATAATAAAAGAGCACCGGAAGGACCGCATCTTTTAAAGAAAGACGGATATTATTATCTGTTTGAAGCAGAGGGTGGAACAGGACCGGGACATAGAATTACTGTTTCAAGAAGCCGCGAACTGATGGGCAGATATAAGCCATGCCCATATAACCCGATAATGCGTCAGAATGATGAAAATGCAATAATTCAAAGGTGCGGACATGGTAAGCCTGTATGCACGCAGAAAGGACAGTGGTATATGGTCTATCTGTGTGGAAGAAAAATAGGTGATGGCTACAGCCTGCTTGGAAGAGAGACGGCAATTGACCCGATTGAGTGGACTGCGGACGGATGGCCGGTTGTCAACTCACTTAATGGACCTTCGACATTGCAGATAAAACCGGATTTACCTGAGTGTATATGGGAATCCAGTCTTGATGATGATTTTGACAATGACTGGTTAAGTTCAGACTGGATGTTTCCAAGAGCACCGGAGTTTGATGGAATAGTTCTTGAGAATTCATATGTCAAAGTTAAAGGAAGCCGTTATGACCTCAATTCAATGTATGCAAAAAATATTCTGTTAAGAAGACAGCAGAACTTCAGGTTTGAGGCAGTATGTAAGTTAAGAATGCCGCAGATTTATCCGGGACAGGATGTTGGAATGACATGCTATTATGACGAAAATACATTTTTGAAATTTGGTATATTTGCAACAAAAGAAGAAAATCCAAGACTGCTTGTAAAAGTCGCAGAATATATAGACGGATATAAAGAAGGTAAATCTAGGGAACTTGATTTCAGTAAAGAATATGTGTATCTGAAAACAGAGACAAATTATCTTACAAGAACATTTTCATACAGCTATGACGGATTAAATTATACTACTGTTGATGTGCTTGATAATGTATATTATCTCTGCGATGAAGGGTTAAAGAAAGGCAAGCGTTTTACTGGTGCAATGATTGGAATGTACGCATATGCCGGTTCATTTGGACAGGAATACACAGATGATGCAGGAAATCACGGAAGCGATGTAATATATGGCGAATTTGATTTCTTTAATTATAAAACATTATAAAGGAGACAGGACATGACAATAGAAAGAAATGAAAAATTAGAAGACAGCCTGCTTGAAAAAATGTCGTCAGTTGATTTGAAAAAAACTGATAACTGGAATAAGGCAATGATTTTAAACAGTGCTGCAAAAGTTTATTTTGCCACAAAAAACGAGAAGTTTGGAGAGTTTCTTGTAAAAGGCATTGATAAATGCTGTGACTGCGGTATCGAAGAAGGATTTGCAGGAAATGATAATGATTTGACTAATCTGTTGCTGGCCAATGTATTATATGCAGCAAAAGATTACACAGGAAAAGATGAATATGAAAAGGCTGCAATAAAGATGGCAGCACAGCTTAATTCACAGAAGAGAAGTGAAAAAGGATATTTTACGGATGTTGACGGAAAAGCATGTCTTTGCCAGACGTATGCAAGTCAGGTATTCTATATGAATTATGAGACAAGAGATGATGGAAAAGAACATTATAATGACATAATTGCACAGTATAATGTAATTCATGAAGATTTGTATAAAAATACATCCAGCAAAGCATTCAAGGACAGTGATGCACTTGAAGCATTATGTTATTACAGTGCAGCACTTATTGATACAATGGAAGTCATGGATCAGGCACTCTATGAGATATACAGACAGCTTATGGATTATTATAAAGAGACAGTAAAAGATGTTCTTGCAACAGGTATTTCCGGTGCAGAAAAAAATCCTGCAAAAGCTCCATATGAACTTGTATTTGCATATGCATTGCTCAAAGGCTGCCGTATGAAAGCGGTTCTGACAGAAAAATATGAAGATGCAGCACTTGCAATATATGAAAAATATAGTGATGTGTCAGAAAAAGATGCAGCTGAATTTGCATTGTGCTACAGCGAGGTAGTAAGGAACAGAGATTATCAGGATTATGGACGTAATAACGGAGGCAGATTATGGAGTTAAAATTAGTTACAAATACAGCAAGAAGTGCTGTTTTAGAGCTTACTGAATCAGGAAAATTTTATACAGAATCGCAGTATGATATATATGTCAATGACGAAAAATATATGGAAAGTAATAAGGTTATAACATCACTTTTTGATTTAAAACCTGACACAGATTACAATGTGTATGCTGTATACAATGGTCAGAAAACAAACGAGGTAAATATTCATACAAAATATGAATTTGTAACATTAAATGTACGCGATTTTGGTGCATTGGGCGATGGTGTGCATGATGATACAAATGCAATCCAGTGTGCAATTATGGCATGCCCTAAGGAATCAAGAGTCCTTGTTCCGGAAGGTGAATATAAGGTTTCAAGTGTATTTTTAAAAAGCGATTTAACACTTGAACTTGCAAAAGGAGCGGTATTATCTGCATTTACAGAAAGAGACAAATTCCCGATACTTCCGGGTGTTATTGAATCATATGATGAGAAAGAAGAATATAATCTTGGTTCATGGGAAGGAAATCCGCTTGACTGTTTTTCGGCAATTCTTTGCGGAATTAATGCAGAAAATGTAGTTATTACAGGTGAAGGTACAATTGATGGCAATACGACATTTGAAAACTGGTGGAATAACTGCAAAATAAGAAATACAGCATGGAGACCGAGATTATTTTTCATCAACCATTGCAATAATGTAATGATGCACGGAATAACAGTACAGAATTCTCCATCATGGACAATACATCCATATTTCAGCAACCACCTCAAATTCATAGATGTAAAGATTAAGAATCCTGCCAATTCACATAACACAGACGGACTTGATCCTGAGAGCTGCCAGGATGTACTTGTACTCGGTACATATATCTCAGTTGGTGATGACTGTATTGCTATAAAATCAGGAAAGATATATCAGGCACGCAAATACGAGATTCCGACATCAGACATGACTGTAAGACAGTGTTGCATGAGAGACGGACACGGTGCCGTAACAGTCGGAAGTGAGATTGCTGCCGGTGTAAAGAATGTTCATATTACGGACTGCCTGTTTATGAATACAGACAGAGGTCTCCGTGTAAAGACAAGACGAGGCAGAGGCAAATTATCAGTTCTTGATGATATTTCATTTGAAAATATTGATATGGATAATGTAATGACGCCATTTGTTGTAAACAGTTTTTATTTCTGTGATCCTGACGGAAAGACTAATTATGTTGGTTCAAAAGAGCCGCTTCCTGTCGATGACAGAACACCGTCAATCAAGCGTCTTACATTCAGGAATATAAAAGCATCAAACTGCCATGTAGCAGGAGCTTATATTTATGGATTACCTGAAAGCAAGATTGAAAAGCTTACATTTGAAAATATTGATTTTACATATGCTAAGGATGCAAAACCGGGTGTCGCTGCGATGATGCTTGGATGTGATGAGGCAGTAAAACAGGGGCTTATAATAAATAATGCCAAAGAACTTATACTTAAAAATGTAAATATTACAGGATGTGAAGGTGAACCTGTAGTAACTGGAAATGTTGACAAAATTATAAAATAAGTGGTGAAAAAAATGAATTTACATGCACCTAAAGGAATTGATGTTGATAACTGGTTTATCGAATGTTACAAAAAACATAAAAAGCATCCGCTTATAATACTCATACGGCTTTATAAAGGCAACTATCACAAATTTGCTGCGGCAGTGTTTTTCTTTTTCATAAAGCACTGCCCTGTATGGGTGCTGCCTATTGTAACAGCCAATATAATTAACGATGTGACAACGCACAGTCCCGATACATACCAGAACACTATATTCTATTCAATAATAATGATAGGACTTATAATACTTAATGTACCAACCAATTATATGTATACAAGGTACAAGTCACTTGCAACGCGTTACGCTGAGACGGGACTTAGAAAAGCACTTGTAAGAAAACTCCAGCAGCTTTCAATTTCATATCACAAAGAGACACAGTCAGGACGACTGCAGTCGAAGATAATGCGTGATGTTGAAGCGGTTGAGATGCTTTCAACACAGCTTTTAATCAGCACGCTCAATATTGCACTCAATATATCGGTGGCATTGGCGGTTACAATTTCAAAAAGTCTTGTTGTATTTTTGTTCTTCCTTGTAACAACACCGCTTGCGGCACTTACAATGGTATTTTTCAGGAATATAATGAGAAAGCGTAATTATGAGTTCAGGCATGAAATGGAAGAGACATCCGCCCAGGTAATGGAAATGGTTGAACTTATTCCGGTTACGAGGGCACATGCACTTGAAGAAAAAGAGATACAAAGAATGAGCAACCAGCTGTTTACGGTTGCTGAAAAAGGTTACAAACTTGATGTTATCCAGTCGCTGTTTGGTTCTGTAGGCTGGGCAATATTCCAGATATTCCAGGTATTATGTCTTGCATTTACAGGAATTCTTGCATTAAAAGGAAACATACTTGCCGGTGATATAACGCTTTACCAGAGTTATTTTGCAACAATAGTAAATCAGGTATCTGCATTTATAACACTCATACCGACAATAGCGAAGGGCGTTGAGTCAGTAAATTCTATTGGTGAAGTCCTTCTTGCTGATGATATTGAACATAACGAAGGAAAGAAGAAGCTTGGCGGTGTAAAGGGCGAATTTGATTTCAAAAATGTATGCTTCAGATACAATAATTCAGAGGCACACGTTCTTAACAATTTTAACCTTCATGTTACACCGGGAGAGACAATAGCACTCGTAGGTGAATCGGGTTCCGGAAAATCGACAATACTTAATCTTGCGATAGGATTTAACATTGCAGACAGCGGACAGGTACTCCTTGACGGCAATGATATGAAAGATATAGATTTAAGAACATATCGTAAGTACCTTGCAGTTGTGCCTCAGACGTCCATATTGTTCTCAGGAACGCTCAGAGACAACATAACGTATGGAGTTGACAATGTTGATGAAAAAGCCCTGAATGAGGCTGTTAAGGCGGCAAATCTTACTGATCTGGTTGAGAGCCTGCCTGACGGACTTGATACGGAAGTCGGGGAACACGGCGGTAAATTGTCAGGTGGACAGAGACAGCGTGTTTCAATAGCAAGGGCACTTATAAGAAATCCAAGAGTAATTGTCCTTGATGAGGCGACGTCGGCACTTGACAGTATATCAGAAAAGCTTATACAGGAAGCACTCAACAATCTTACAAAAGACAGGACGACATTTATAGTTGCACACAGACTCTCAACAATAAAAGATGCAGATAAAATAGCAGTAATAAGTGAGGGACACTGTGTTGAATACGGAACATTTGATGAACTTATGGAATTAAAAGGTGAGTTTTACAGAATGAAATGCAAAAATGCGCAGCCTGCATCCACCGGATGCAGAACACAAGGGGTTTGGGCACAGCCCAACAAAA
>ERZ859776.586-NODE-586-length-16899-cov-2.379126_pt1 | contig 16899 bp, 14 predicted proteins | sample MGYA00509987_ERZ859776 | MGnify/ENA primary metagenome ERZ859776 (study PRJEB30046, sample SAMN00715146) | human gut metagenome | study: EMG produced TPA metagenomics assembly of the A metagenome-wide association study of gut microbiota in type 2... | reverse complement strand
TAAGGACGGAAGAAAGTAATGAGAACAATCACCGTAAAAGGGACAGGCAATGTCTCCGCAAGACCGGATTACATCATCCTCTCCTTGAACATTGAAACCTTATCTAAAACCTATGACCGTGCAATGTCGGAAGCTGCCGAGAGAATCGAAAGACTGCAAGGTGCCGCAGTCTGCGTTGGGTATCGCAAAGAAGACTTGAAAACCACGAGCTTTGATGTCCAGACAAGGTACGAGAACGTCAAGGATCGGCAAGGAAATTACAAGCGAGAGTTTGTCGGATATGCTTGCAGCTATCGCTTGAAACTTGCATTTGACTTTGACAGCAAACAGCTTGCAAAGGTCATTTCTGCGATTGCGGATTGCGGTGCAAAGCCGGAACTCAGTATTGCATTCACTGTAAGAAACCCATCAGCGGTCAGCGAAAAGCTGCTGATCAGCGCGACGGAGAATGCCAGAGCGAAGGCGGAGATTCTTTGCAAAGCATCAGGCAGTACGCTTGGGCAGCTACTCAATATCGACTACAACTGGGGCGAACTCAATGTGTATTCCAGAACAAGCTATGAGGTCGAAGACTGCATTCAGCCTCTCATGGCGATGAGCAAGTGCGCCGCACCTGAGATTGAGCCGGTTGATATTGATGTGACAGACACAGTGGCTTTCACATGGGAAATCCAATGATTTTTTGACTTTTTTGAAATCCGGTACTCAACAAACGCTCTTATTGTGTCCGTTGTAAAGTGAAGGGACATTTCACGGAGTAATCTTCGGGGAATACGATTTTGGGAGATTAGCAAGCAAATCCGGTGAGTACCCACCGGAGAAAAATCAGTTAAGGAGACCCTGCCCTTAACATCAGATTTTTGCTTGTTGGGATAGTCCCAAACCCTTCTAATCTTTACGACGGAGGGCGCAGCATGGTACGAAGAACACGAGACATTCAGAAGAAGATTTGGCTGACACCACAGGAAGAACGAACGATTGCAAAGAAGATGGAAATGATCGGCACGGAGAACTTCGGTGCGTATGCAAGGAAGATGCTGATCGACGGCTACATCATCGTTGTGGACTACACGGAGCAGAAAAAGCTCGCCGCCGAAATCAACAAGATCGGCGTGAACATCAATACCGTCTGCCGCAGAATCAACTCGACGGGACGATTCTATCAGGACGATATTGACGAGCTGAAAGAAAAGATGGATGCGGTATGGCAGTTACTAAAATCAAAGCAATCCGAGGAACTTTGAGCAAGGCAATCGCGTACATTCTGAATCCCGAAAAGACCGACGAGAAGCTGCTGGTCTCGTCCTACGGCTGTGCCAGCGAGACCGCAGCGCGGGAATTTGAATGGACGCGGAAAATAGCCGAGCAAAAAGGGATGAATCCGGTCAGGATCATAGCCCGTCATGTGATCCAGTCCTTTGAAATTGGAGAGGTCACACCGGAGCTTGCCCACGAGATTGGCAAGCAGTTTGCAGATGAAATCCTCGGAGGAAAATATGAGTATGTGCTGACCACTCACATTGACAAAGACCATGTTCATAACCATCTGATTTTCAATGCGGTTGACTTTGTGAACTACCACGCATACAAGAGCTATAAGCGGATTTACTATGATATGCGTGAGGTCAGCGACCGGCTCTGTAAGGAAAACGGTCTCTCTGTTATCCCTCCCTCTCAGAACAAGGGCATGGGCTACAAGGAGTACACCGAAGCCAAACGCGGCACGAGCTGGAAGCAGAAACTCAAGCAGACCATCGACCGGCTTGTCATTACAGCGAAGGACTACGATGACTTTCTGCGGCTCATGCAGGAAGCCGGTTATGAAATCAAGACCGGCAAATACATCTCCTTCCGCGCTAAAGGTCAGGAGCGGTTTACCCGGTCTAAAACCATCGGAGAGAACTACACCGAGGAACGCATCAAGGAACGGATTGCCGGACGGACGCCCCGAAGAAGTCAGAGACAGACCACGCCGAAGGGCATCTCTCTCATCGGAGATATTCAGGAGCGGATCAGGCTCATCGACAGCAAGGGTTACGAATATAAAGCAAAGCTCACTATCCTCAAGGAAGCGGCACGGACACTCAACTATCTCACGGAAAACAACTTGCTCCAATACGCCGATCTTGAGAAAAAGGTCGAGGACGTTCACAGCTCCTATGACCGCACCGGCAAGGAACTGAAAGGCGTTGAAGCACGACTGCGGGAAGTCCAGCCGCTTATCAAAAACATCTCCAACTACCAGCGGCTCAAGCCTGTATATGACGCCTTCCAGAAGGCAAAAGACAAGCCGGGGTTCAAGGCAAAGCATGAGGCAGAGCTTGTGATCTTTGAGGCGGCGCGGAGTACACTTCTTGCTATGCAGGGCGATGAAAAACTGCCGAGCTTGAAGACGCTGCAAGCGGAGCAAGCGCAGCTCTTTGAAGAACAGGAACGGCTATATGCTGAACGGAACAGGTTCAAAAAAGAAGCAAAGCAAATAGAGACGATCAAGTCTAATGTTGATACGTTCCTCTCTCCTTCTGCTGACCATGACCGTGATCATCTGCGCAGCACACAGCGCGAATAATCTCGTCAAAAGCAGGGCATCTCCTGTTGATCGGAGGTGCCCTGCATCCTTGAGAGAAGGTTCGAGAAATTGAAACTTTTTCTTTAATTTCTGCATCAACGAATTGCTTTTGAGAATGAAATCCAGTATAATATTATAAGTGATGTTGAATGCAAGCAAGCGAAAGGATGGTTGCCGTGCGCATAAGCTATAAGAAACTATGGATGCTTCTTCTGGAACGCGACATAAAGAAGGCTTCTCTACGACATGAGGTAGGGTTGTCTGCCGGAACATGGACAAAACTGAATAAGGGGGAAGAAGTGTCCCTCTCTATTTTGCTGCGCATTTGTGATTACTTAAACTGTGACATCGGAGATATATGTGAGGCTGTGCGAACGGACAAGAACTGAGTCCGGTTTTTCGTACAGCTCTTTTTGTAGAATAGTAAGTGTGAAACTATAACTTTGGAGGTTGCTGAAATGGCTGAGAATAACACAAGCAATATCGGCTTTGAAAAACAAATCTGGGACGCGGCTTGCGTCCTGCGCGGAAACATCGACGCATCCGAATACAAGTCCGTCGTCCTCGGATTGATTTTCTTGAAATACATTTCTGATCGCTTCGAGGCAAAGTACAAGGAACTGGTTGAAGAAGGCGATGGATTTGAAGAGGATCAGGACGAATACACTGCCGAAAACATCTTCTTTGTCCCTGAGAATGCACGATGGAGTGCGATTGCTGCTGCCGCCCACACGCCGGAAATTGGCACGGTGATTGATGACGCAATGCGCAGTATCGAGAAAGAAAACAAGCGCCTCAAAGATATTCTTCCTAAGAACTTCGCCCGTCCAGAGCTGGACAAGCGGCGTCTTGGTGAAGTGGTTGATCTCTTCACCAACATTCAGATGATCGAGCATGGAAACAGTAAGGACATTCTTGGTCGGACATACGAATACTGTCTCTCCAAGTTTGCCGAGCAAGAAGGCAAACTTGCCGGTGAGTTCTATACTCCCTCTTGCGTTGTGCGTACCCTTGTTGAAGTGTTGCAGCCGTTTAATGGGCGTGTTTATGACCCGTGCTGCGGCTCTGGCGGTATGTTCGTTCAGTCCGCAAAGTTCATCGAAAATCATGGCGGCAACATCAACAAGATTTCCGTTTTTGGTCAGGACTCCAACCCGACCACATGGAAGATGGCGCAGATGAATCTTGCCATTCGCGGTATTGAAGCCGACCTCGGCAAGTTTAATGCGGACACGTTTTTTAACGATTGCCACCCTCAACTCAAGGCAGACTTCATTATGGCGAATCCTCCCTTCAATCTCTCCGGCTGGGGTGCGGATAAGCTCGTTGATGATGTCCGTTGGCAGTATGGTACGCCTCCTGCTGGAAATGCAAACTTCGCGTGGTTGCAGCACATGATCTGGCATCTCGCTCCGAATGGACGTATCGGTATGGTGCTTGCAAATGGTTCGCTTTCTTCGCAGTCCGGCGGTGAAGGTGAAATCCGCAAGAACATTATCAATGCTGACCTTGTGGACTGTATCGTCGCAATGCCGACGCAGTTATTCTACACAACGCAGATTCCGGTATCGCTCTGGTTCCTTGCAAAGAACAAGAAGCAAAAAGGCAAAACGCTGTTCATCGACGCACGGAAACTCGGCACTATGGTTACGCGGAAGCTGCGCGAACTGACGGATGAAGACATCAAGAAAATTGCCGACACTTATAATGCCTTCGTTGATGGAACACTCGAAGATGAAAAGGGCTTCTGTGCTGTTGTTACTACGCAGGACATTGCAAAGCAGGATTACATTCTCACTCCGGGACGCTATGTTGGTATTGAGGAACAGGAAGATGACGGCGAGCCGTTTGAAGAGAAAATGGGGCGTTTGACTTCTGAACTTTCTGAGCTTTTCGCAAAGTCCCATGAACTTGAGACGCAGATCAAAGAACGACTGGGGGCGATTGGATATGGGCTATGAAACGTATCGTATTGCTGACCTAATTGATGAAATTGCGATGGGTCCATTCGGATCAAATATTAAAGTCTCGTGTTTTGTGGATAGTGGCGTACCTGTCCTAAATGGTAGTAATCTTGAGGGCTTTTCTCTATCCGAAAAGACATTCCGCTATGTCACAAGGAAAAAAGCTGACTCTCTTAACAAGGCAAATGCACATCGCGGGGATATTGTAATAACACACAGAGGAACGCTTGGGCAAATAGTGATTATTCCTCAAGATTCAAAATATGACCGGTATGTGATTTCGCAATCTCAGTTTAGGGTGCGATGCAACGACAAGGTTTTGCCCGAATACCTTGTCTATTACTTCCACACTCCAATAGGACAGCATAAACTTCTAAGCAATGCCTCACAGGTTGGCGTCCCTGCATTGGCGAGACCATCTTCGACCTTTCAACAGATTGAGGTCGTATTGCCTGAATTAAGTATTCAGAAATGTGTTGTCGAGATTATTTCCACAATCCAAAAAAAGATTGCGAACAATCAAGAGCTAAACGATAATTTAGCAGCTTAGAGCTGGACGGCAGAGACATCGATCTCGCCGGACATGAGTTTAGGCAATAACGCATCTCGCAGTTCAGCCAGTCTCATATTTTCAAGGGAATTGTAGCGCATCTTCAAAAACATTGGTGAGACAACCTCCTTAAATAGCACCAGACTGTGCTTGTCAAACAAGGGAAGTCGGTATTGCCCTACTGTTTCGGCAGAAACACGTTGTCTCCCGCTACTTCCGTTCATGTTTTTGACTGCATAATCGACGAATGCTGGATAGCGAGCCAAACAATATAGCATTTCGGGTGGTGTGTCATTTTTTGGTGCGAGGACAATATACTCCGTCGAGCCAAAAGCAACTTCACCATCATCAAGAAAGTCAATGAAAGCAGTTTTGCCGTTTTCGAGACAGGGAGTAATGCGAGCTAAAAGCGTATCTCCGTTTGTAAACCGCATTCCCCCGTTAAACGGCTTCATTTCCCAGCCGGACGGAAAAGCCCCGCTTGTCGATAGCTGGCTCATATCTATGCTTCTCGCCACTTGGTTTTTTGCCAATGTCCGCTTGGGGTTAAGAAAAGCATAGTCGGACACAGTGTAATCGTTGTTTTCGGCATTAGCTATGAGATTATCAAATACTGAGAACGCTTGCTGCTGTAAATTATCGTTTACCGTCTGAATAACTCTCACCAGTGGCGAGAGTTTTACAAAAGGGACTGCCACTGAATGTCGTTCTCTTACCTCGAAAGGAGACACGACAATGACAGAACAACTCATCACGGAGATACAGCGAAAAATGCTGCCGTATCTTAACAACGAACAGCTCATGCACCTTCGGGATGCAATGGCTGAGACATTGGAAGGGGCAACGATCACCTATGATAGTGGCTCAATTCCAGCAGACGAAGCAGATGCAGTCGAAGCATTTATCACGGCAAAGCGGATCGAAGGCTGTTCGGAGAAAACCCTGAGCTACTACCGGAAGACGATTGAGGCTCTAATTGCCGGAGTTGGAAAGGCTGTGCGACAGATCACCACAGATGATTTGCGCCGCTATCTGACAAACTATCAAGTTCAGCGTAGGTCGAGCAAAGTGACCATAGACAACATCCGCCGGATACTGTCCAGCTTCTTCTCATGGCTTGAAGATGAGGATTTCATTGTGAAAAGCCCGGTACGCCGGATTCACAAAGTTAAGACTGCAAAGGTGGTCAAGGACACCTACACCGATGAAGCGTTAGAGCTGATGCGTGACAACTGCACAACAGCACGAGACTTGGCGATGATTGATCTTCTGGCTTCCTCTGGAATGCGTGTTGGTGAGCTGGTCACACTAAACCGCGAAGACATCAACTTCAATGAGCGCGAATGCGTTGTTATCGGCAAGGGTAATAAAGAACGATTGGTCTATTTCGACGCAAGGACGAAAATCCACCTTCAAAACTACCTTGAGGGGCGAACGGATGAAAACCCAGCTTTGTTTGTTTCCCTGAAAGCTCCCTTTGACCGATTGATGATTGGCGGAGTGGAGACACGCCTTCGGGAGCTGGGAAAGCGTCTGAATATCCCGAAGGTTCACCCTCACAAGTTCAGGCGTACACTGGCTACAACTGCCATAGACAAAGGAATGCCCATAGAGCAAGTCCAGCAGCTCTTAGGGCATCAGAAAATCGACACCACCATGCACTATGCAATGGTGAAACAGCAGAATGTGAAGCTGGCACATAGAAAATACATCGGTTAGGATGGTGGGTAGTATGAATGGAACAATATATATGCCCGTTGGTGAAGTTTGTTCGTCTATTTCGGACACTTATCGCGAAAAAAAGAATATGGTGACGCTTATCAATACCTCGGACGTTTTAGAGGGTAGAGTTCTCAACCACGAACGAGTTCCAAACTCCAATTTGAAAGGGCAGTTCAAGAAGACTTTTCAGCGAGACGATATTTTATATAGCGAGATCCGTCCACAGAACAGGCGGTTTGCCTATGTGGATTTTTCGCCCATAGACTATATCGCTTCAACTAAACTGATGGTAATTCGTGCAAAAAAGGATGTGGTATCTCCTAAGTACCTATACTATTTCTTGAAGAATAGTTCCACAGTTGCAGAACTTCAACTGTTAGCTGAAACGCGATCTGGCACATTCCCTCAGATTACATTTTCCGAAGTTGCCAATTTGACCATACCCGTTCCTTCGCTTGCTGTACAAGAAGTTATCGTACAAACGATGCAATGCCTCGAAGATAAGATCACCTGCAACGAGCAGATAAACGATAATTTAGAGCAGCAAGCGCAAGCAATATATCATGAGCGTTTTGAGACTGTTTCGCCTAATGATTTGCCTTCCGACTGGCGTATTGTAACTCTTGGAGAGGTTGCGACGATCTCAAATAAGAGTTTCAACCCACTGAAAGAGCCTGAGATACTGCTTGAGCATTATAGCATTCCAGCTTTTGATGAGGCGAGGTTTCCGGTCTTTGAGCTATCCACATCCATCAAGAGCAATAAATTCATCATTGATGCCTCGTGCTTCATGATCTCAAAACTCAACCCAACAACGAAGCGTGTTTGGAAGCCGTATTGTCTGACCGGGAATGCAGTATGCTCTACGGAGTTCATCGTCTATAAAGCAAAGGATCAATCTATTACGGATTTCCTGTACTCAGTCATAGACAGCGGCTCCTTTTCCGACTTTATGTGTAGTCATGTTACTGGCTCAACGGGCAGTAGACAAAGAACAACACCGTCGGACACGCTCTCTTATGAGTTAATTCTTCCTTCGGAGGACGAGCTGGCAGAGTTTCAGTCTCTCGTTTCACCGATGTACGCTCAAATGCGGATTAACGCCATTGAAAACGACAAGCTCAAGCGACTTCGGGATAGCCTTTTGCCCAAGTTGATGTCCGGTGAGATTGATGTCTCTGCCGTCCAGCTCTAAGCTGCTAAATTATCGTTTACCTGATTTGGAGGTTGTACCATGTTTGATAAAGTTCAGGAGAGCTTGAAAAAAAGCAAAGACGAACGCCAGAAAAAGCGTCTTGAAAAGGAACGGGTTCGTCTTGAGAAAGCCGCAGCAGAAGCAGTTCGTGAGAAAGAGCGGCTTCAACAGGAGGCGGAAAAGATACAGGCTGAAAAAGACCGTCTTCTCTCCCTCGATGATAAGGGGCTGATGGTAGAATTGATTCTGGCAGTGCGAGGTCTATACTCACAAATGGAGTACATTCAAAGTCAGCAGGCTTCTTTATCCGAGCGGGTTGACGATATTGAGTCGGACATCTCTTCCATCCGCAGCGATATTTCAGATTTGGAAAGCAGACTGGGCTCGTCCGATCAGTAAAACTCAATGAAGGAGGCGCAGACGTGATTATTTCCCCACAATCTCTTGATACAAACCTAAGTCAGCTTTTAGCGGAGGTTAAGTCCGGCTCAATGCAGTTGCCGGAGTTTCAGCGCGACTGGACTTGGGATGATAACCGAATTAGAGGAATTATCGCCAGTTTGTCGCAAGGCTACCCTATGGGTGCCATTATGCGGCTACAATACGGTAATCCGGACATTCAATTCAAATACCGCACAATTACGGGTGTGAAGGGTGTTTCAGTAAAGCCAGAGCATTTGATTCTCGATGGTCAGCAGCGGCTTACTTCCATCTATCAGGCAACATCCTCAAAAGAGCCAGTCTCTACCAAAACGGAAAAAGGCAAGGCGATTAAGCGGTACTACTACCTCTCTATGGAGAAGTGCCTTGACGATGATGAGGATCGCTTTGATGCAGTCCTGTCCATCCCCGAAGACCGCAAGATTAAAGAGAACTTTGACCGTGATGTGAAGCTCGACCTCTCAACCAGAGAGTATGAATACGAGAACAAGTTGTTTCCGGTCAATATTGTGTTCGATAGCAACGCTGTTATGGACTGGTTCATGGGCTACATGACGCACTATGGAATGAAGCCGGAAGCAATGGACGAGTTCAAGCGTTTTCAGGCGGATGTGCTGAATACAATTTCCGGATATAAGCTGCCTGTGATTACGCTGGACAAGTCCACGCCGCGAGAGGCAGTGTGCAAGGTGTTTGAGAACGTCAATACTGGCGGTGTTCCTCTCACAGTGTTTGAGCTTGTTACCGCAACTTATGCCACAAGAGACTTTGACCTGAGAAAAGACTGGGTGCAGTGTCGAAATACAATTTGCGGCTTTGGAGACACGCTGAGAACAGACCTGTTCGATGGAATTGATGAAACCACATTCCTGACAACGGTTTGCCTCTATACAAGCTATTTGAACAAGCAGTCTGGAAAAACGAACACTATCTCCTGCAAAAAGAAAGATGTTCTGGGTCTGCCTTATGAATCATATATAGCGAACCGCGATGCAGTGTTAGTCGGGTTCAAAATCGCAAAGGAGTTCCTTCTTCGGGATCAGTGCGTCTTCCGGCAGAGAGACTTGCCTTATACAACGCAGTTGATTCCCCTTGCAGCGATCTGTGCTGTTCTCGGAAAATCCAAATGCAACGAGCCTAACACAATCAAAACGCTTTCTCGTTGGTATTGGTGTGGAATTTTGGGTGAGATGTACGGTGGCGCTAACGAAACCCGATATGCCTACGACATCGAGGACATGGTTGAAGAGGTTAACGGGCGTCCGAATGCAATGCACACGATCAACAGCGCAGTCTTTTCTTCTACGCGGCTGCTGACCCTTCAAACTCGCTTGAGTGCTGCTTATAAGGGGATTATGGCTCTTCTCTATAAGGAGAAATGCCGTGATTTTATGAATAACACGACGATTGACATTGTGAACAGTATGCTTGAGTCTCCGGACATTCACCATATCTTCCCGGAAGCATATTGCGAGAAAATGGGCATCAAGCGCGAACGGTATAATTCCATCATTAACAAGACCCCGATTCTCCCAGCCACCAACCGCTCGATTGGCGGAAATGCGCCGAGTGAGTATCTGGGGGCAATTCTAAAGAAGGTTGATGGACTGAACGAGGATGAACTTCAAGCACGGGTAGAATCGCACTTTATCGACTATTCGGAATTGAAGGCAGATAACTTCAATGGCTACTTCATTGACAGAGCAAAGAGTCTTCTCAATCTGATTGAAAAGGCAATGAATAAGCCTGTCACTGACAGAGATGCAGAAAATACGCTGGATCAGTTTGGGGCGAGTCTGGCGTAAAAGGGAGTGACAAAACTATGGCAGGATATTTTACAGAATCAAATTACGAGAACGCTGTCTTGCAGCTTCTCAATGAAGAACTGGGCTATAACTATATCTATGGACCGGACGTGGAGCGCGATTATCACTCGCCGCTTTATGAGGATGTTCTGCTACCTTCCTTGCAGCGGATCAACAAGAGCCTGCCTATGGACGCTCTGACGGAGGCAATCTATAAGCTCAAGAACTTTGAAACCGGAACGCTTTTGCAGAAGAACATGGTCTTTATGGACTACCTCCAAAACGGAGTCCCGGTAAAATACTATGACAAGGGTGAAGAACGCTCTACCCTTGTTTACCTTGTAGACTTCAAAAATCCTGCCAGTAACGAGTTCACAGTTGCGAATCAATGGACTTTCATTGAGAACTCCGAAAAAAGACCAGATGTGATTCTCTTTGTCAATGGTCTCCCACTCGTCATTGTGGAGTTGAAGTCTCCGTCCCGCGAAGAAACCGATGCTTCCGCAGCATACCGCCAGCTCCGGAACTATATGTATGAGATCCCCTCTATGTTCATTTATAATGCGGTATGTGTCATGAGCGACTTGACCACTTCAAAGGCTGGTACAATCACGTCCGGCGAAGACCGCTTTATGGAGTGGAAAACAACAGACGGCAGCTATGAGAATACGCAACACGCATCATTTGACACATTCTTTGTAGGACTGTTTGAGAAGACCCGCTTCCTTGACATCGTGAAAAACTTCATCTGCTTTAATGTGGATGGACAGAATACTTTCAAGATACTCGCCGGGTATCATCAGTATTTCGCAGTCAAAAAGGCGATTGAGTCTACAAAACACGCAACCGTGACGGACGGTAAGGGTGGCGTCTTCTGGCATACACAGGGCAGCGGAAAATCGTTGTCTATGGTCTTCTATGCTCATTATCTGCAAGAAGCGTTAGAAAGCCCCACTATCGTTGTCATTACCGACCGTAACGATCTGGATGACCAGCTTTACGGACAATTCGCCCGCTGCAAGGACTTCCTCCGGCAAACGCCGCAGCACGCTGAGAGCCGCAAGAATCTGAAAGAACTGCTTGCAAACAGACAGGCAAACGGCATAATCTTCACGACCATGCAGAAGTTTGAAGAAAGCAACGAAGCTCTTTCGGAGCGTCGGAACATTATCGTGATGGCTGATGAAGCGCATCGTGGGCAATATGGTCTCAATGAGAAGGTTGTGGTCAAGCAGAAGGACAACGGCGAAGTCGAGGCGAAAACCGTTATCGGCACTGCCCGCATTATAAGAGACACGCTTCCTAATGCGACCTACATTGGATTCACCGGAACACCGATCTCCACAAAAGACCGCAGTACACGAGAGGTCTTCGGTGATTACATCGACATCTATGATATGACACAGGCAGTTGAAGATGGCGCGACCAGACCCGTCTACTACGAGAGCCGTGTGATTCACCTGAAACTCGACGAGAACACCCTCCATCTGATCGATAATGAGTATGACATTATGGCTGACAACGCCGATCCGTATGTCATTGAAAAGAGCAAAAAGGAACTTGGTCAGATGGAAGCAATCCTCGGTGCCGACCAGACGATCAATTCCTTGGTAAATGACATTCTTGATCATTACGAGAATTACCGTGAGAATATCCTAACCGGCAAGGCGATGATCGTTGCTTATTCGCGTCCCATAGCAATGAAGATTTATAAGCGCATTCTTGAGCTACGCCCAGCGTGGACGGAAAAGATTGCAGTGGTCATGACGCAAGGCAATAACGATCCCGAAGAATGGCGTGAGATTATCGGCAACAAAGCTCATAAGGACGATATGGCGCGGAAATTCAAAGACAACAACTCTCCGCTGAAAATCGCCATCGTCGTGGATATGTGGCTGACCGGCTTTGATGTTCCCTCCCTTGCTACGATGTATGTCTATAAGCCGATGGCTGGACACAACCTGATGCAAGCTATCGCCCGCGTCAATCGTGTCTTCAAAGATAAAGAAGGCGGTTTGGTTGTCGATTACGTCGGTATTGCGGCTGCACTGAAACAGGCAATGAACGACTATACTGCCAGAGACAAGAAGAACTATGGTGATACAGATGTAAGCAAGGCTGCATATCCGAAGTTCCTTGAAAAACTCTCTATTTGCAGAGATTTGTTCCACGGATTCAGTTATGAGAAATTCATGACCGGAAGCGACCTTGACCGTGCAAAGCTCATCAGCGGCGGTGTGAACTTCATACTCGGCAAGAGTGTTGCAGAGTATGAGCTTCCCGACAATGAAAAGACACAGAATGTGTTTATCAAGGAGGCTCTGCTTCTCAAGCAGGCACTCTCGCTGTGCAGCAGCTTGATAGATGAGAAAACCCGTATGGAAGCAGCTTTCTTCGAGTCCGTAAGAACGATGACCGTGCGCTTGGTTTCAGGCGGTACCGGAAAGAAGTTTACGCTTCCAGAAGTAAATGAGCGCATTAACGAGCTTTTGAAGCACAGCATCAAGAGCGAAGGCGTTATCAACCTCTTCTCCAATGTTCAGACTGAGTTTTCGTTGTTCGATCCAAAGTTCCTTGAAGAAATTGCAAACATGAAGGAAAAGAACCTTGCAGTCGAACTCTTGAAAAAGCTGATTGCTGAACAAGTATCTGTTTATCGTCGTACAAACATTGTCAAATCCGAGAAGTTCTCCGAAATCATTCAGAGTGCGATGAACCGTTACCTGAACGGAATGCTCACCAATGAGGAAGTTATTCAAGAACTACTCAAGCTGGCAAAAGACATTGCTGCCGCTGCTGCCGAAGGAGAAAAACTCGGATTGACAGCGGACGAGCTTGCCTTCTACGATGCTCTCACAAAACCACAAGCCATCAAAGATTTCTATGAGCATGACGAGCTTATTGCTATCACGAAAGAACTGACAGATTTGCTTCGCAAAAACCAGACAATAGACTGGCAAAAGAAAGAGAGCGCAAGAGCTGGAATGCGCCGCCTGGTCAAAAGGTTGCTGAAAAAACACAAATATCCGCCAGAGGGTATGGATGATGCTGTCCAGACTGTCATGAGCCAGTGTGAGATGTGGACGGACAATGTAATGACCGCTTAACTCCCCTACGAGAAAGGAGTAGATCATGGGCAATTCAGTCATGTTGAATGGAATCGAATATGCCGGAGAACAGATTGCCTACAAAGACAGCACCTATGAGCTTGTGTCAAAGGTCGCTTACCTGATCGGCGTCCCGCTTCGTATTTTCCAAAATGAACACGAGCCGCCGAAGATAGAGATATACAACCGGCTTGAACAGGATAAAAATGCCCGTATCATTCGTAATCTATGTATCATCCGCACCGCCATTGAGCGCAACTACCGGAAAATAAATGACATCATGCGAATGGAGTATCGAGGGCTGCTTTCAATGCCAGAGATCATCCCGGCTTCCAGTATGCAGCAGCTTTCAAATGACGGAATCAGCTTTATAAAAAAGTCGAGTACAAAGCTCTGCCACCACATTATCGAGATCAACCGGCTGATTTCAGACCGCATTAACAACTGCAAAAGCCTCTTTCCAATCTGGATTAACTGGGCATACATAAAAGAACTCTTCATCATGCCAAACGGTTTGACAGAGGACGGAACGAAAGATGCTGCGGACATCTATTACGCAAGTCTCTCCTACTACCCCTATCAAATGTATATCAACTGGGTACCGATGGACGAGGGTAATGTCCTCTATAATGATAAGAAGTTTGCTACCCTGCTTTATCAATGGCATTGCGACGCCTTCACGGAATACAGTAAAGTCTCTGATGCAGGGGCTTTTGTAAAAAACAATATCTACGACTTCATAGATGACAGCGAGAAAACCGTATTGGTGGTGGACTGCGAAAACTCCGACCCGTACAAACTGTGTGCCACGCTCAAAAATCTTGATTATGAGGTCATGCAGAAGATTACGGCGATCATTCTCTTTGATGACGTACATACCGCTACGGCATGGCGGATTCTTGAAAACTACACCCGCATCCCCGTTGAACATATCATGATTGAGCGGATCAAGCAGAACAAATCACTGGTAGACATCAAGCTCACCGCAAGAGCCTGTCAGGAACACTACCAGAAGCAAGTGGATTCCTTCGTCATCGTCTCAAGCGATTCCGACTACTGGGGGCTGATCTCTTCCTTACCGGACGCCAGATTCCTTGTCATGATTGAGCGGGAAAAATGCGGACCGGATATGAAGGCAGCACTTGCAGAATCTGGGATATTCTACTGCTATCTGGATGACTTCTACTCCGGCAACAGCGAGGACATCAAGAAAAACGCACTGTTCAAGGAGATGTACCGCTGGATTGACAACTCCGTTCACCTGAACGTCAACGATATGTTTGATGCAGCTCTGCGAAACACGAGGATCGAAATGTCTCCCGCAGAGCGGCGGCAGTTCTATGAGAAGCACATCAGGCACATGACGCTGACCATCGACGAGAACGGAAACGTCAGCATTGAATTGAAACGCGGATAGCCTTGGTTTCTATTCCGGGAGGAATGTGGATGGACAACAGATTCTATTTTGGATTCAATACATCGGAGGAACGGAAAAAGCGCAGAAAAGCAGAGCTGTACTCCATGAGTGAGCAAGTCAGCACCTTCTTTTGGGATGAAGCCCCGCAGCATGGATTGGAAATGCGTGAAGGGCAGCAGGATATGTCTTTTGAGATTGTGGACGCCCTCATAAACGATCAGCATTTTGCGATTGAAGCTGGCGTGGGCATTGGCAAGTCCTTTGGCTATCTTGTGCCGGTGCTGCTGTACAGCAAACGCATGAACAAGCCGGTCATCATCGCAACCTCGACCATTGCGCTTCAAGAACAGCTCTGGCGCGATGTCCACGCGGTAATGCCCCTTCTTGGGCTGAACAGAGATGTCATCCTCGCAAAAGGACAGACCCATTATCTCTGCAACAAACGCGCAGACGAGTATATGTGTGACCCGAAAGCAGACCCACCGGACGCGCTCAAAGAAGGAATCCAGCAGGGGTATGAGGAACGCAAGGATTTCCCGGAGGTTTTGCCGCAAGGCGTCTGGGACAAGGTAAACGTGCAGCGGTTCAGCATGAAGAATTGCGGCTCCTGCGAAAAGAAATGCAAGTATTACAAGGTCCGTGCATCGTTAAAATACACGGACGGTGTTGTTCTGTGCAATCAGGACTTTCTTACCCAGCATCTCATGAAACTACGACGCGGGCAGGACGGACTGATTAACGCCGCCGCTGATCTGCTTGTCGTGGATGAAGCGCACAACTTGGATGATAAGGTGCGGAGTGCCACAACGGAGCGTTTCGGGCAAGGTATGCTCTTTGGAATGATTAAAAGCGCATTCTATGAACTGCGACCCTCTGACCAAAGCAGTGTGTCCGGTGAAAAGCGAGAGGCAGAGAGCGCAATCATCGCCTTCTATAACTGCCTGAAAGCACAAGTTCAAAAGCAGATCGACGATGCAGATCAGGATATGCGCTACGCTGACCGCTTTTTCTTTGACCAAAGCGGCAGTGCGGTTGAGCTGCTTACGGAAATGAACGCCGCCATACACAACCTTTCGTCCAGCATTCAGATTTATTCCAGCATGGATTTCAGAAACAACCGTTCCTTTGCTGCTTCTGATGATCTGGATGCCGTCAGCGAGTCCCTTTCGGAGCTTCTTGACCAGATAGATGATATGCTGATCTGGATTGAGCAGCACGGCAGCAACACGGAACTCGTCTATTGCCCTAAAAACACAAAAGAAATTGTGAGCCGCCTATACTTCAATGGTGATGAAAGAACCATCTTGACCTCTGCCACGCTGACGAACGCCACGAGCGGGTCTCTGGAAGAGCAGTATTCTTATTTTATCTGCAATACCGGCTTTCCCGCTGGTGATCGCGGCTGCTTGTCCGAACCAAAGCCTTCCCCATATCCATACGATGAACACGCCATGATCTACTATTGCGACGATCTCCCACACCCGACCAGAGAACACGAAGCCTTCATTGAAAAGGGTGTGGAGCGACTGCTTGAGATCCTGAGCATTTCCAATGGAAAGGCACTCGTGCTGTTTACGGCAAAGACCGACATGGAAGAGGTCTACTCCATTCTCGGTAAGAAAAATCTTCCGTACAAAATCCTGATGCAGCAGCCGGGATCGTCGCAGGACAAGGTGCTGAACGAGTTTAAGGAAGATACGAACTCTGTGCTTCTGGGGACGGGTGCATACTGGGAAGGTATCAGCATTGAAGGAAAAAGCCTTTCCAATGTCATCATTTTCCGGCTTCCGTTCCCTGTCCCCGATCCAATTATCGAGTATAAGTGTTCCGTTGCTAAGGATGCTCTGATGGATGTTCGCGTTCCCGAAATGATTATCAAGCTCAAGCAGGGCATCGGGCGATTGATCCGCAATTTCACAGACACCGGCATTGTCTGCATCATCGACCGAAGACTGCGGGATGAGCCGCCGGAACGCTATCATGACATCACATGGGACTCCCTGCCTATCAAGAATCGTACAAGCAGTCTGGACGAACTGAGGAAGTTTTACGAAGGTCTGCCCTCAGCCAAGGAATGATGGTACAAACGGCATTCTCTTCGGAAACATAGAACATCATACCGGCGGCCC
>ERZ859776.585-NODE-585-length-16932-cov-4.329383_pt1 | contig 16932 bp, 15 predicted proteins | sample MGYA00509987_ERZ859776 | MGnify/ENA primary metagenome ERZ859776 (study PRJEB30046, sample SAMN00715146) | human gut metagenome | study: EMG produced TPA metagenomics assembly of the A metagenome-wide association study of gut microbiota in type 2... | reverse complement strand
CGGGTACTGCCCGCGGAACGCTGCCATGCTTGATATGCAGATCGCTGGAGCAAATGCTGGCGAGTGTCACTTTGACAATAGCATCCCGCTCCTGCATCAGGGTCGGTTTTGGCTTCTCTCTTAATTCGAATTTTCCTTTTGAAACGTAGGTATACGCCTGCATATTTCTATTTTCCTCCACGTTTTTTATAATCCTCATCTATACGTTTTTTCCAGTCTGCGTTCAACGGGGCACTGCACCGGACAGAGCTGATTGCTTCGCTGACCACCTCATAATTCAACGCAGTTCCTTCGCTGTCGCACTGATAGTTGACTGCACGGTCTGCACCGATTCCGAACTGGCTTGCGGGCTCTTCCGCGTCAATATTAGCACCGAGGAACAAAAACTCCCAGCCGTATTTTTCCTTCTGACGCTCGATCATGCGCCGCACCGGCTCGTAGTTATAGCGGCGGCTGGCGTTTTCGTAGCCGTCGGTGGTGATGACGAACAGGGTCTTTTCCGGCACATCCTCCCGGCGGGCGTACTTGTGGATGTTCCCAATGTGGTGGATGGCCCCGCCTACGGCGTCCAGCAGCGCCGTGCAGCCCCGGGTGAAATACTCCTTCTCCGTCAGGGGCGGCACTTCACAAAGCGGCAGGCGGTCGTGGATGACCACACTCTCATTGTCAAACAGCACGGTGGAGACCAGAGCCTCGCCCTCCTCCTGCTTTTGCCTCGCGATCATGGAGTTGAAGCCGCCGATGGTGTCCGCCTCCAGCCCTGCCATGGAGCCACTGCGATCCAGGATGAAAACCAATTCTGTCATAATGAAAACCCTCCTTCGTTTGATTGCGCTCTCATTGTAGCGCAGCCGAAGGAGGGTTTGGTCGCCTGTGGGGCGACATTTATGACAATTGCGTAAGGATATGACCTTTATCCGTTGCAACGGCTGTACACCTAAGAAACATATTATCCGAAATGTTTATGGAAAAGTTGCCGTTACCGTAGCCGCCAAGGAATCGATTGCTCACGAGGCAACTCGTTTCTATTGAAACGCTCGTTATAAACCTCATTCACAGCTTCCACATACACCACAAAGGATGGATGATTATGATCCTGTCGAGACAGATATATGTTTTTCTTATCAAGATACCTATCCCGGACTTTCTTCCATAAGCCCGCGTTTTTCAGTTCATTCGCTCGGTCAGTCACTTGATGTGAGTGCGGCACCTCATTCCATGTATATTGATTCCAGAGCTTATTATGTATTAACCGCATATAATTACCGTTTCGATTTTTTGCGATAATCGCAACATCAAAGCTGAATTCAACATTTGGAGTATCCTTAAAATGCAGCAGTGCAGTCAAGCAAGAAGTTGAATCTTGGGCATCCAAAAAGAATTCTCTTCTCTCCGCCCGGTTCAGAGCATTTCTTACCGTTTCTTTTAGCAACCGCAGGTCATTCCAATATCTTTCTTCTGCCTTCATGATCAAAAGATTGTAGTCCAGGTCATACGGCCCGTCTCCATTTCTCGTAATCATGTTCCTGGCGCCGCTTCCGACAAGTGTAAACTGTGCAGAAATTCCCTTCGCCCTGAGCAACTCACAGGTTTTCTTAAGGGTCCTTGAACAATCCGAACGATAGCGTTTTGCCTCGGACTCATAAACAAACTCATACGCCATATATGCTCTCCTTCTCGCCCATGCCATCCATTTAACATCGAGGTTAAATCATTATAGAATAGCACAGAAAGTTTGATTGTCAATAGCAATTTGGCCCGGTTGTAGTATTTTTTTAAATTTCAACCCAAGGTTACTGATTATACGCCCAACAAGCTCTGATCAAAGGCAAACAGCGCTTCGTTTATTTCAAAAATATCATACTTTTCCCGCCCGATGAAATATTCGATGATCACATCGAATTTGCTGCTGGCACTGAGGGCATAGCCCGCCCGGGCGATGAGGTCGCGGGTCTCGTCCAGGTTCAGCTCCAGGGCGATGGCAAAGGCAATGGCCGTGGACTTGGAGGGCTTGTAGCCCGGATTGTTGCGGATCTTGGAGAACAGCTTGCGGTCCACATTGGCCTTTTTGTAGATTTCAGAATCCTTTTTGCCGCTGCGGTCAATGAGCTTCAGCAGGGTCTCCGAGAATCCGGCGTCCAGATGCGCCAGCAGGTCGCCCAGGTTGCCTGAGGCCACGGAAGCGGAGGCGTACTGCGGTGCGGCAGCCTCGTAAACGCTCAGCGGCTGGCTTTGCAGCTCAAAGCCCCCGCGCAGACGCTCCCGGCGAGTGTCGGTGTGGGCGTCCACATAGTGGTCGTCGATGTACTCGGCGATATCGGCGAACAGCTTGCCGCTGATCTGGTAGGCGGCGCGGTCGAAAATGACCAGGTAGACCGTCATGTCGCTGCCCAGCAGGAACTGGCCGATGGTGTCCACCGCCACCCGCAGCGCCTGATCCTTGGGGTAGCCGAAGATGCCGGAGGAGATCAGCGGGAACGCCACCGTTTCGCAGTTGTGCGCCTGGGCCAGCGCCAGGCTCGTCCGATAGCAGGAGGCCAGCTGCTCCCGCTCGCCATGCCCGCCGCCTCGCCACACAGGCCCAACGGTGTGAATCACATACCGGCAGGGGAGGAGGTAGGCTTTTGTGATCTTGGCGTCGCCTGTCTTGCAGCCGCCAAGCCGTCGGCACTCGGCCAGCAGCTCCGGCCCCGCCGCCCGGTGGATGCACCCATCCACCCCGCCTCCGCCCAGCAGGGACTCCTTGGCCGCGTTGACAATGGCGTCCACAGGCATTTTCGTGATGTCGTTGCGAACGATGATAAGGGGCATAGTGTCACCAACTTCCCATGATTAAAATTAAGTCAATGTGTGTTGCCCTCAACCTTTTCTGCTTTGGACATTTCTTCCCAATCTCCAAGATTTCCACACCTGCGAAGGTAATCGTGGCCGCCATCCACAGCGCACGAGCCACAGCTGCAAAACTTGAAATCATGGACGGTTTTGCTTTCGATGACATCTCCACATTTTTTGCATCTGATTGCGTTTCTAGTAATTCGCGGCATAATCAATCCCTCTTTAGCGCGTTTCTGATTTTCTCTTTTTCCCCACTGCCGTCTGTACGGAGGCGCAGGAGAGGAATAGCGCACTTGTCCAGAATGAGGTTCTTTTTCGCGTCCCGCACTGCCTGCTTGCTCCCAGATTTATGAGATCCGCCATCCGCTTTAATCGTCAGCACGCACTTTGCTGATTAGGTTGCAAGTTAGTTCAAAGTTGGTCCCAAGTCAGTTCCAAGTTGGTTCCAAGATTCGTTAGTATTTTGGATTATTTGGACACAAACCACCTTGCGGCACTTGTTGTTCCTTCGCCGAAAACCTTCCCGCTTTCACGCAATTCTCTCATCAAAACGCGGATTTGGTTTCGATCAAGCCCCGGTAAAACTTGCTGCAATTCTTTGAACGGAGTACCAACTTCGTTATTCTGCCGGATGTGCTTACAGAATTTCACAACCAGAAAGTTGCGCTTTTATCCAGGGTCTCTTTCCTCTGTTTCCAGTCCGGCATCAGCATCGTTAGGAACGCATAGAACTGCTTTGAATGATTGGGGTGAACGAAGTGGCAAAACTCGTGCATCACAACATATTCGATACAGTTGCGTGGGGCTTCCAATAGCCTCTTATTCAGCGTAACAATTCCCTTTTTGGCCAGACAAGATCCCCACCTGGTCTCCATATTCCGAATCCGCAGTTCTGGCATCGGCACCCCATATTTTTGGAATACGGGGTAGGTCTCCAAAATAATTTCACCGAAAATGGATCGACACTGCTCATCCAGGTAACGGGTCACCATCTTTTGCTTTTTTGCAAAGTCTTCCGTGTCTTTCACACAAAGACGAAGATATATCCCATCAGAGGAAATTGCGTCCCGCATATTGTTCTCCACTTTCAGGCGGATTCCTCTGCCCAGCAGATAGAAAGTCTCTCCACTGACATACTGCTTGGGTTGAGGGGCATACTGCGCCATCTCACGAAACTTTCTTTGTGCTGAGCGAATATAGGCCCCTTTGCTCACCACAAAATCGTCAACCTTTTCAGCAGGGACATCTGGATTAGCCGAAACATAAACCTTACAATCCTTATGAACCCGCAGATTGAGATTTTTTACCTGCTTCTGCTCCAGCAGGTAGTGGATCTCGTTGTTTTCATATACGACGATTCTTTTCTGTGCCATTGCTGTCAAAACCTCCGAAGTGCTACTGTTTTGACATTTTCGATGATCTTATCAATGGTGTCAAAAGACAGTTTTAATCCCCGTTCTTTCTCGTAGTCATAAAAAAGGTCATCAATATCCTGCGAGATTCGGTCGTGGATTGTTTTGTTGTTGGTCCAGTCCACTTGACTGTGATTGGCCACAATTTTTGTAATCTCTTCCGCAATCTCCGCAACAAAATCAGGAGAAACTTCCGCTTCCTTCGCTTCGTCGAATACTGCTGACAGAACACCGTAAAACGCCTGGGCGTGTACATTATTCTTAATGGATTCCGGATAGGTCACGGTGCTTTTTCCGGCGTGATAGTCTTCCATGATGGTACGCATCTTTGCCAGATATTCGGACTCAGAGATCACCTTTTCCTTGTACTGCTCCAATGCGTCCTTGATACGCTTGGAGAAACTGTCGTAATAGGCAGGATTTTCCTGATACTTTTCGCTGATGCTGCGGGTCAATTTGCTGGTAATAGCATCTGCCTTTGCACGGAGCGAACCTAATTCCCCTAATTCTCGTTCAAAGTCATCTTTGTTCAGAATATCGATGGGGCTGGTAATCTGTTTCAGACCAGCTACCGAGAGGTGTGTATCCAGAAGATTTTGCATCAGCGGCTCATATTCCCGGTTATCAATGGCATCGCAGTACCGGATTTTCACGCTGCGGCGCACCTTGGAAAAAAAGATAAAAGTGTTTTGATACTGCTTCAATTCATCTTTCGGAATGGCTGCATACGCCTGTTCCGCATTCAGCACCATATTCAACGCTTTGCCAAAAGCACAGAGGAAATTATAAAAGTTCTCTCGCTTCTTATCGTCAGCAAGAAAAACTTCCACTTCTTCGGTGTCGCGTGGATTTTTTAAGTCTGCAAACAGTTCCGTCAACCGGGTATAGGCTTCCCGCAGGCCAGCCACAGACGACATGACATCCACCACAACACCCTTCAGATCTCCACTGTCAAAGTTCTCCAGCCCGGCACCGCTGTACAGATCCATAGCGGCATCCAACTTTTCAATCAGTCCACGGTAGTCCACAATGAGGCCGTAGTCCTTGCCTTCATACAGACGATTGGTGCGGGCTATAGCTTGGAGCAGGCCGTGTTCTTTCAACTCTTTGTCGATGTAGAGCACCTGGCAGATGGGGGCATCAAAACCGGTAAGCAACTTACTGCACACAATAAGAATATCGATGTCTCCTGCGCAGAACTGGTTCTTCATTGCCTCTTCGTAGGCATCTGCGTCACCGTAGCGGTTCATCATTTTATTCCAGTAGGCAATGACCTTATCGTCGGCACCCTCGTCTATATCGTCTACACTTTCCCGCAGATCAGGCGGTGAGATCACCACGGCACAGTTCAAATCCCCAAATTGCTCAAAACACTCCAGATACCGAATCGCATCCCGCTTGTAGTTAGTGGCCAGCATAGCCTTAAAGCCGGTATCTTTGTACCCTTCAATGAAGTGCTCATTGATGTCCAGAGCAATCCGCTTGATACGAGCATCGGTGGAGGTTAGGCGGCGGATACTGCTCCATTTCCATGAAAGGTCATCCCGCTGCGCTTCCGTGAGCCGTTTGGTAGTCTGTTTGAACCAGAGATCTATATTAGCCTCATCCACATTCTGTTCCACAAAACGGCCTTCATAAATGAGCGGCACAATGGCTCCGTCATCCACACCGTCCTTGATAGTATATTTGTGGATCAACTTACCGAATTTCGCCATGGTGTTCTTTTCTTTTTTCATCAAAGGAGTACCGGTAAAGCCGATGTAGCAGGCATTGGGGAACACCGTCCTCATTTTGGCGGCCAGCAGACCATAGTTGGAGCGGTGGCTTTCATCCACCAGCAGAAACACATCCCGCGAAAAATTCTTGTGCTCCATTTTTTCAGCGGTGTTGAACTTGTTGATGATGGTAGTGACCACATCCGCCTTGCCGCTATTCAGCAGCTCCACCAGATTCCGTCCACTGGTGGCTCTGGCCGGATTGAGCCGGGTGTGTGCAAATGTAGCTGCGATCTGCCGATCCAGTTCCTTGCGATCAGTGACAACGACCACTTTCGGGTTGCAGTCGGACAGTTCCATTAAGATATACTTTGCCAGCATAACCATGGTCAGGCTCTTGCCGCTGCCCTGGGTGTGCCAGATCACGCCGCTTTGACGGTTACCCTTTTCGTCCGACTGCTGAATGGTCTTGACAATCTCTTTGATGGCGAAATACTGCTGATACCGGCAAATCTTCTTTACATTGGCTTCAAAGAGGACAAAGTACCGGATCAGTTCTATAACCCGTTCTTTGCTGAACAGAGAAATCAAATTCCGATCCTGCTCAGTGGGCGTGCGGTCAGTCACATACTGGGCCAGTGCCCCTTCCAGAAAAGCGGTGTTCTGTTCCTTCCACACATTCCAGAATTTTTTAGGCGTACCGGTGGTGGCATACTTCACGGCGTTTTTATTGGTCGCCATCACAATCTGGGCAAACTTGTAGAGCTGTGGGATATACTCCTTTTGCTGGTTGCGGATGTTCTGCTCCACGGCCTGTTCTACGCTGATCTGGGGCGTTTTACACTCAATAACAGCAAAGGGGATACCGTTGATAAACAGCACGATATCCGGCCGGGCGTTGTGGAGCTTGTCCCGACTGTCTACTGCAAACTCCTCGGTAACATGGAACAGATTGTTCTCCGGATGTTCCCAGTCAATGTATTTCAGGTTGAAACTGAGGGTTTTGCCCTCTCCCACAGTCTCTGGATAGCTTTTGCCCAGCAACAGGGCATCATAGATTTTTTCACTGGAGCGAACAAGGCCGTCAGTTAAAGGCTCGTCCAGATCTTCCATAGCCCGCTCGATGTTGCCGGCGGAGAACTCGTTTTCCGCACCGGCGAAGGCATAGCGGTTGAGCCGCCGCAGCTGGCCCCGGAGGATGTCTTTCAGCAGCACATGGTATCGGCTGCCTCTCTGCGCCTCGCAGTCCTCCGAGGATATGTAGGTATAGCCCATGGACCGCAGCAGATCAATGGCCGGCTGCTGGCTGATATTCTTTTCTAAATATAGGGATTTGTCCATGGTTGCCTCCTTTCGGAAATATCAGTAAACGCAGGATTAGCGGGGCGAGAAATCCCGCCTCGCTCTCCTGCCTCTGGATTTACTTTTCTTTGCGGACTCCCTTAAAAGGAGTGCCATCCTTTTTGACATCCATAAAACGACCGGTGTCACTGTCTCGCTTTACCCATTGTTTTGTAACAGGGTTGAAAGCCTGAGAACGGTCTTTTACCGCACCGTTTCTATGTCCGTCGCCGCTGGGAGGATTGGTTGCCATGCGTTTTCACCTCCTTTCACTGCCATCTGCACATAGCAAAATAGGCAAGAGTTGCTTCACAAATCTCCTCAGGAGATTTGCCGAGGTCAATGATTTCTTTCAGATCAGACTTCATTTTTTCCGTGTAGTTCTGCCCATTGTCTACAATCTTCTTTAGCAGTTCTTTGCGGAGATGTTCCTGTATTTCTTTTTCCGTCATGTTTTCACCCTCACAATGCCCGTCAGTAACAGCTGCATCAGGGCTTTTTTCTTTTGTTTTTCCTGTTCGATGTCCTGCCGTAACAGGTCGATTTCGTGGTCAGCGGTAGAAAGGACTTCAGCAATGACGGCTTGATCCTCGATAGGCGGCATCAATATATGCGTCTTCACAATATTACCTTTAGATATTGACATTACTTTAACTCCAGCTATATATGGAACAAGCTGCTTGTGATAGGTTTCGGAATTCATATAATAGCCTAACCACCCTGGTGCAAAACAGTCTTTTATAGGTTTACACAACATAGTATGTAGTCCAGCCGCAACCTTTTGTCCATGTGTTTCCTGTACCTCGACTGCTTTACCAGCGGTCAAATCTTCAGCAGTATCAGCAATAACAACATCTCCGTCTTCAACAAAGGTGGTGATTTTTGCACCGATATCCGAAAGCAATGACGGTATTTCTTGTTCAGACAGTTTGAGAACTTCTCCATATCTCACAAGTATATCACCATAATGGATATTTTTTACCCCTGTACTATCTTCGCACATACATTCTCTTGAAAACGTGTTTGTGACACCAAATGCAAAAACTTGATTAAAATCTTTTATCTCCCATTGTCCACTAAACCCCGGCAGGCGCTTTTTGCCAGTCAAAAGCTGCTGCATGAGATGCTTTTTCTGTCGCTGCTTTTCGGCAAGGCGCTTTCCTTTCAGTTCAATCACTCTATCTTGGGTAGTGAGGATAGCGGCAATTTTTCGTTGTTCTTCAATTGGCGGAAGTGTGATTTTGCTTTTCAAAAAACGATCTTGCCCCAGAGTTTTGTTTCGCCCTGCACCTCCGGGAGAGGCTGCCTCCAGAATATCGGTTCCCTGCTTTGTCAAAAAATAAGAAATCAGGTAATCAATATCAACTCTATCGTTTACAGGACGGTACATCGGAAAACGGTGGGAACCAATCATTCCTACTTCAGATTGTGTGGTCTTCCCGATTGCCTGTTCCCATGCAAAAACAATATTTACTATAAAGCAGTCCGGCTCGATCCAAAAGACCGCCTTGTTTCCCAGTGCTGCACCTGTAACGGGTTCTTTATAGAAAAGCCCCTTTCCGTGGGAACGGATACCGATTTGCGTGTACAATTCGTTAGGCTTAACCTCCACCGGTCTCTCCACACGGCTGAGGCAATCTCCAAGCATATACACATCCCAATCAGCAGGGAGAATGCCTGCTTTTGTTTTTTTATATCCATCTGGAACATTTCCGTGCCGGATTTTCTCTATTCTGTGTTTGATTTCTGGTGTCATTTTTTCACCTACTTATGCATTAATCTGACGCAACCAGTCACGGATATTTAAGCCTACTCGAGCAATATCATACTCATCCAAAACACCACTGTGCATGATTACATTTCTGGATTTCTCTATATCATCAAATAGTGCTCGCACCCAATCCTGAGAGTCGACATACGGTTGAAACAGCGGCCAGTTCTCTGAGGAAAGCATAATTTTTGTCAAGTCTCCAAAATCTAAGTACGACATCATTGCATCACCACGACTCACATGCCACTTTACCTTCGCCTCTCCTGCTTTCCTGGATTCGGCTCGTGTTTTAATATTGTTTTGAACACCCTTAGTCCACCATTCTGTCTTGTAATTTTCAAGAAGAACAGAATAAACAAACTCTCTTGTAGCATTTTCAAAGGCTGTGATTGTAGCAAACACAGTAATCATTGTTTTTGACTGCTCTACATATTTTGAGTCTATTTCATTAAAATGAAGTTTTTGGGCCAATTCTTCAGAGAAGAAAGCTTCTTCCGTTGCATATCGACTTCTTCCTGCTTTATCTAATGCCTGTTCAGCCAATTGTCCACGAAACACAAAGGAATATAGGTCATGTTCCATAGCTGCACCTCACTTGAGCGGAATGTGTTTTGCTAAGCTTGCAAACAATGCATCGTACACCGCTTGATCACGTGTGGCAGGAAGATGAATATGAATATCATAATTTAAATCGAATCCTGTTGACCGATACTCTTGTGAAGAAATAACTGAAAGATTTGCTGGTTCTTCCTGTTTGGGCGATGCAACTGAGGTTTCCGGCTGTGGCGAAACTGTAGCAGCAGACCAATCTGCATAACTGCAAAGTGCAACAAACGTCTTGGCCATCTGTGTAATTGTAGCAGCTGCCTTTGATCCGTTGGTCAAGGTTTTGAATTTTCCTTCTACGTCGGCTTGACTCATCATATAAGCTGTAACATTAAGATTGAACAAATCTTCGTAAGCTTCTCGCACACCTTCTGCCACCATTTGTTTAGAACAGCTTTGATCTAAAAATTTAAAATATCGTTCTGTGGGAACACCGCTGTCATCCAAAAAACCAATGGACTTTAGTACATTGGCGAAAAGCCGATCTGTTGAGCTGGTAAAACCCAAATCCGCCATAAATTTATTAGTAAACTTTTCCGGAGCCCTTGCGGTCAAAAGTGTATCAAAATACTGGGGGATTTTAGTATATCCGCCCGTCATATAGCTCGTAGGTAATGCCATTCTATTTTCCTCCTTTATAACCCCAACTCTTTCAGATACTTCTCCATCTGTACCTGCGCCTCGGCCAATTCGGCCTCAATATTGGCGATATTTTGCTGCACCACATCAATATCCACAAGTTCTTTTTCCTCGAAGGTATCCACATACCAAGGGATATTCGGAGTGAATTCGTTCAATTTCTCACGGTTTCAGCCGCTTCACATCTGCGGTCAGCTCGTCCACATCGTCCGACGCTTCCAGCACCCGGCGGTTGGCATCGTACTGCTCATATTGCTCCAGCGCCAGTTTTTCCGCAACCTCTCGCTTCACAGTTCCGAAATTCTCCAAAACTTCCCGACCATTGAAACGCAGAAAATCGCCCAACTTGCTTTCCCAGTCCGCCATGTGCATAGGGTTGTGTCCTTTGGCCTGCAGCTCCGCATAGTCCAGATACATATTCACAATGAGATTCAGCGTGCTGATCTCCTCATGGGTCATGTAGTTTTTTGCTACCGTCACATCGCCTCGGCGAACCTTGACCCCCTTGAACGAGGTAAGACCCATGTTGTCCTTAGACGCATCAGCTCTTTCGACAATGAGTTCCGGCGCAGTGTGGCCCGTGGCAGCATATTCCAACTTGTTCTGAACCGATTTGAAGAAGTTTTGAGCGACCTGGCTTTTGCTGTCGTAGTCGACCGAGAGGGCGAATATCTCCTTAACCTTCTGATACACCCGCTTCTCACTGGCACGAATATCCCGAATACGCTCCAGTAATTCATCAAAGTAGTCAGCGCCAAACTCGCGGGGATTGCGCAACCGCTCGTCATTGAGGGCAAAGCCCTTCTTCATATACTCGGTCAGAACGCTACTGGCCCACCGGCGGAAGTGTATACCCACATTGCTACGCACCCGGTAACCAACGGCCAAAATCATGTCTAGATTGTAGTAGTCTCGCTCTCTGGTTACTTGCCGGGTGCCTTCAATCTGAACTGTTCGGAATTTCCGAACAGTTGCTTCCGGCTCCAATTCGCCGTCTTTAAAAATATTACTTATGTGCTCACTGACAGAAGACTTAGCTACCTGGTAAAGCTCACACATCGCTTTTTGAGTCATCCAAATGGTGTCTGACTCAAAATAGACATCAATTCTTGTGTCTCCCTTTTCGTTCTGATAAATCAGGATTTTTCCAGTGTTCTCTACCTCATTACTCATAATCCCAGCTCCTTCAAATAGCCTTTCATCTGCGCCTGCACCTCGGCCAATTCCGCCTCGATGGTGGCAATATTCCGCTGCACCTCATCAATATCCACCAGTTCTTCTTCCTCAAAGGTATCCACATACCGTGGGATATTCAGGTTGAAGTCGTTCTCCTTAATCTCGTCGAAGGAGGCCACATAACTGTATTTATCCTCGTTCTGCCGTGCTTGATAGGAATTGACAATACGGGTAATGTCACTGCCCCGCAGAATGTTCTGGTTCTTACCCTTTTCAAAGTTTCCGTCCCCGGATGCGTCGATAAACAGCACATCCCGGCATGTCCGGTTCTTCTTAAATACCAGGATACAGGCAGGGATTCCGGTTCCATAAAATAGGTTGGCAGGAAGGCCGATGACCGCATCCAGCAGATTCATTTCCACCAGCTGACGCCGAATTTTCCCCTCGCTGGCCCCCCGGAACAGAACACCATGGGGCAGTACCACTGCCATACGGCCGTTTTCCGCATCCAGGCTGGAGAGCATGTGCAACACAAAGGCATAATCGCCTTTGGAAGTAGGAGGCACACCCCAATCGAAACGATGGTACTGATCCAGTCCGGCGGACATTTTCTTCTTGCCTTTGCTGTCTGCCTCGGCCTCTGAGAGGAATCCACTGTCCCACTTGTCCAGACTGAAGGGAGGATTTGCCACCACAACCTGAAACTTCATTAAATTATCATCCTCAACATTCTGTGGATTGGAAAGGGTATCGCCCTGCCAGATCCTAGCGTCATCCACACCGTGCAGGAACATATTCATAGTGCAGAGAGCCCAGGTCTGAGCGTTGAGCTCCTGCCCATAGATAGCCACCTTGCCACTGGGTACTTTTTTATAGGCTTTCAGCAACAAACCGCCGCTGCCACATGTGGGGTCGTAGATTCGGTCGTTCTCCTTGGGCTGCACCAGAGAGGCCACCAGTTCAGAGACCTGGCTTGGGGTAAAGAACTCTCCACCCTTTTTTCCGGCATCAGAGGCGAACATAGCAATCATGTACTCGTAGGCATCTCCGATGATATCGGCAGAACCCAGCTGACTGGGACGCAGATCCAGACCGTTGAAATCCTCCAGCAAGTTGCGCAGGGTAGCGTTCTTCTCTTTTGGTTCACCAAAATCCACTTGGGAGTTGAAATCGATAGCCCGGAATACATTGCGCAGCTTTCCGCTGTTGTGTTCTTCGATGTGGTTCAGTGCCACATTGATTTTCTGGCCGATTTCAGCGTCGTTCCGGTTGGCATAGAGATAGTCAAAAGTGGACTGCTCGTCCATTGCAAAGCGTTCCCGGCTCATGGCCCGTTCCACCCGGCGCATATCCCCGTCATACTGTTTGGTGTACTCCTCGCGCCTCTCTTTAGAAACATCGCTGAGGTACTTCACGAACAGCATGGAGAGGATGTAGTCTTTATAGCGGGAACTGTCGATCTTGCCGCGGAAACTATCACAGGCGTTCCACAGGACCTGTTCAATATCTTTTCTGTTTGTCATCTTCATTTCCCTTTCTTTGCTCTTTTGTACGCCTGATTCAGTACGCCAGCATAGTACTTTTCTTTTTCTTCCGCCAACATCCTAAGTAATTGGCGTTCTCTTTTGGCCAGCAGATTGAACTGGGAGATTTTACACTGATCTTCCTCGGAAAGAAGGACCAATTCAAAGTCAGCTAGAAATCTTGCGTTAACTGCGCCGAGCATATTACTGGTTGCATTCTCATAAATTTTTCGTTTTATCTTTTCTGTGTTCAGCAACCAAAAAAGATACTCTGGCAACAGGCTCTTATCTTCAACTCGAATCACTACAAAGTTTGAGGAAACCACCATTCCAGATGTAGTTTCATCAATCAGAACTGCTGTATAGGGAGCTGTAAGGCGGACAATGATATCTCCGCTTTGTGAGAGGTATTCTTCTTTCAGCGGTTCTTTTGCTTCATAGATATCGGCCTCTTTCAATTGAATTGTCCCTTCCTGCTGGATACACCGCAGATTAATCAAGGGATATCGATACTCACTTGGCTCTTTGGCCTGCTTTCTCGACAAGACCAGGCCGCTACGAACACTCGCAAGGTCCTGCAATTTCATTCTTCCACCTCTTTTGTCACGGTCAACAAATAACAATAGCTTTCTAAAAAAAATTATCTCTGATGAATTATTCTCATTATACACCAGGCCGTCTTCCCTTGTCAACAGCAAATTGTCATGGTGAGAAAATAACTTTTGTTTCTTATATATAAGTCATTGGCCCACTTTCTCCTTGCCAAAAATGAAGTCGTATTTCTTGGCCTGTTCGTCCAATATTTTCAACGAACCTTAATTATGATGTAAGCTAACACCTTTGAAAAACATTCGTAAAATATCATTGGTAAAATTATGAGGAAAATCAACAGCGCTTTCCTCGCAGGGCGCAGATGCTTTCTCTTACTTCGGTGCGCTTTCCCTTAAAATGCCACCCGAATCAGGGGAATGCAATGGCTGTTGAGTGTATTCTTTGTCTATAGCGCTGCAAATTCTGCGCCGCCTATTCCTGTATAAAGGACTTGCTTAACCACCTCATCAGAGGTACAATGCGACAAGCCGAAGCATCCGTCCGCGTCATTCCGGCAAACTATAAAAACCGCTTTCTGTTCCCTGTCACGAGGGTGTTCAGAAAGCGGTTTTTGACCACATAGATTACCACATACGGCTCCGAAACACTCGGAAACAGTGGAGATAAGAGCGTCAAAGAGTAAGTGAAACAAATTAAAAAGCGCCGAAAACCGCTATAAACGAGCGAAAAAAGTGTTCAGCATCCCTTTGGGAGCAGGATGCCGCAGGTTCGAATCCTGTCACTCGGACCACCTTTCCTCGAAAAACCGCCTAAAAAGGCGGTTTTTCTGCGTTAAAAGTTCGATTTTTAGAGTACGATTGACCACATTTTAACTGTGGTCAGAGAGGCAAAATGGCGGCAATAACTGCGGTGCAGAAAAACTGTGAAAACCGCAAAATCCCTAACCCATCCCTAATTGGCATAGCTCAAGTTTTTTCACCCCAAATACGACGGAAACTTGAATTTTCCAGCATTATCCCCTATAATGATTCTACGGTGAGCCTTTGCGCCACCAAGGCAGCCGTGTGGGTGTACTCCCACGCGGCTTTTATTTTTCTCTTTCATACATCGGAGGCTGATTGTATGTTCTATTCAGATAAACCCATTAGCTCCAACAATGAAGATAAACTCAACCGGAAAGGCTTTGCTAAACTCCTGGCTCACACTCTCGTACACTTGGATAGCAAAGACACTTTCACAGTTGGGTTATTTGGAAAGTGGGGATGTGGCAAAACCTCTCTTGTCAACATGACCTTGGCAGAGATAGAAAATATCCAAGCTAAAAATGAAACTGATGAACAGATTATCGTTGTACATTTTGAACCCTGGAACTTCACGGATACTAATCAGCTGCTAACACAATTTTTTGTTCGACTGGCAAATGAGTTCCAAAAGAAGGGCAACAAGAATCTAACCAAGATTGGAAAGGCGTTAGAAAACTATTCTGATGCCTTTGGCCTTTTGGAATTGATTCCCGGAGTTGGAGCGCCTATTGCCTCGGCCAGCAAGTGGGGGCTTTCTCGATTAGGGCAGAAGATGCAAAAGGGACTCGATGAACGCGATGTATTGAAGCAAAAGGAGCAGGTCATTCAGTTGCTAAAGGCTCAATCCAATCGTATTTTAGTCATTCTCGATGACATTGATCGCTTAAGCAACGAACAGATACGTTATGTTTTTCAGTTGATTACTTCGGTTGCGAGGTTCCCAAACACGACTTACCTTTTGGTCTTCGACAAAGAAATAGTTGTTGAGGCATTAAAGGGTGTCCAAAGCGGAAATGGACAGGATTACCTTGAAAAAGTCATCCAAATGCCAATTCAGATTCCCAACATTCAGCGTTCTGATTTACGCAATGCCCTTTTTGAACGGCTTGATGAAATTATTGCAGATTTCAAAGAACTCGGATATAACCAGAAGCACTGGCAACAACTGTTTGGTTCATGCGTTGATCCCTTTGTCACGCATCTCCGGGATATCAACCGTTTGTGCAATGCGTTGCGCTTTAAACTAACGAGTATATCTTCCGAAATAGATTTCGCTGACATGATTGCACTGTCTGTTCTGGAAATCCATCATCCATTGATTTATGAATGGGTAAAAAATAACAAATCCATTCTGACTGGTGAAAACGATTATTCTAATCTGGGAGTCAATAGAGCTCAAAAAGAGTGGTTGGCGCATTATACCGAAACTTTAAGCAAATTAGTTCTGCTGGAGCGCCCAGATGTTTCTGTTGAGACTGAAACAAAATTGGTAGTCAAGTTTTTGGCAGATTTGTTCCCGCATTTTGGGCATAGAGTCGGTATGACGTACGAAGTCTATGATATGGCTCAGTTTAATCGTAATAACCAAATCGCCCATCCAGACAGATTTGATCGTTACTTCCAATTGGATATGGACAGTATAGCGTACAAGACGGTTGATGTTCGGAATGTTATCTATAACCTCGATGAGGGCGAGATCATAGACTTCTTACTTAAACAGGAAGAAAACGGCACAAGTTATGAGCTGTTAGAAGATATCCGGGCTCGAATCACTGAATTATCTGGCAACCGTGCTAAAATCATTATCAGCGCTCTATTCAAATCTATGAAAAGTCTCAATAAGACCGTGCGCAAAAGCTGGCTTTCTATGAGTACGGGTGTTTATGCGGAACATATGATGCTCGATTTGATAGAACGAATCCCTACTAAAGAGAGAGTGCCATTTATATCCACGCTAATTTCTTGCTCTGATATGGATGCCTTACAGTCCATCGCAACTGTCATTAATATGCTCGAATTGGGTTATGGACGGTTAGCAGCAGAAGGCCAAGAGCGGAATTATAAGAAAGTTATCACTCTGGACGAGCTGATCACCGTGGAAACCATGTTTGTAGACCGAGTCAAGGAAGTTTTAAAAACCAGTAGTCTGTTCGATTTCTCCGAATGGCGTATGGTCTATCATTTGTTGGATTCATTCGATCCAGAATACACCAAGAGCTATTTGGACAGCGCACTGATCCAAGACGAAAATGTCTTGTGGTTCCTTGGTCATTTTGTAAATGTTTGGACTGGAACTGGCAAAGAATACGAAATCCAGAAAGGATACACTGACTATTTCTCGACTGAGCGAGTCCTTAATGCGATTGAATCTTGTAGGAAGAATGGTACATTTTTCCGGTTTCCGGAAGAATTGCAGCACAAGTGTGCAGCATTCTCTTTAGCCCATTCTGGAAGTCCAGATTATGGCGGTGGAGCTTATCAAGACGATACGGAAAAATTAATAGCATCTTGGAAATCTTGAGAAACATCCCGCCCCTGATTTGATATATATCAGGGGAG
>ERZ859776.578-NODE-578-length-17109-cov-3.859388_pt1 | contig 17109 bp, 13 predicted proteins | sample MGYA00509987_ERZ859776 | MGnify/ENA primary metagenome ERZ859776 (study PRJEB30046, sample SAMN00715146) | human gut metagenome | study: EMG produced TPA metagenomics assembly of the A metagenome-wide association study of gut microbiota in type 2... | reverse complement strand
AGCCGTAGCAGTCGATCAGCTTGATGCCGTTATCGTAGTAGGGATTATGGCTAGCAGAAATCATGATGCCGCAATCAAAATCATCCACACGGGCAATGTAGGCCACACTGGGCGTAGTAGTGACGTGGAGCAAATAAGCATCCGCACCAGAAGTGGCCAGACCTGCGACCAGGCTGTACTCGAACATATAGGAGCTGCGGCGGGTGTCCTTACCAATGACGATGCGTGCAGGCTCGTTGTTGCCGTTACGTTCACGCAGAGCGTTGTAATACCAGCCGAGGAAGCAACCAACCTTATAAGCGTGGTCGGCGGTCAGGTTCACTCCGGCCTCGCCACGGAAGCCGTCGGTACCAAAATATTTTCCCATTCTTGATTACATCGTTCCCAAAAGCATTTTTTAATATACATTTAATTCTTTTCCATCAGAATGCCATCATCTATATCAGAGAATATTTTAGTAGCATATCTTTTTTTACAATACAAATAAAATCCAAGACCGAGACTACTCCATATTATCAGTATTACAACTTCTGGAAATGAAAGTGTACAATTTGTTCCCGGTACTATATAAAGACCTGCCATTAGACCTGACAAAAACACAGCAAAGCCACCAACAATTTTATAATGTTTTACTTCATATGGCCTTTTCAGTGCCTTGTATTTTTTTCGCATCATTAAAAAAGAATACGAGACAATTCACTTGATAACATTCATATAGGGAACGGCATAAGCAAATATAAATACTATGCCTAGCAAAATGCCGAAAACCATATATAGCCACATTAAGCTATGTGTTTTTTTATCCTCAACAGCACTAATTTCCGAAGTCGGTCTCACATGCAGGTTATCATACCTTTTTTTATCCTCTATCGATGCAGTCTGCATTTTGTTTCCAGCCATCATTCCTAGGATACTACAAATGAGGCCAATAAAAAACGGGTCAAGATAAATTGGAAGTGTTACACCAGTAATTGCTGCAAAGCTCTTACTAATAACACAGCCCAAGAACCCTAATAACATACCCAAGAAAGCTGCTTTTTCGCTCATGTTCCTCTTCCAAACGCTCGCAAGAGCAACTAATCCCCATGCACTTGCAATTACAGTACCACCAAAATACATAATCACAAAAATCTGTGGCGGATTAAAATATGCAAGAATCAAAACGGCGATACTAACAACACCCATAATAACTCTGGAGATTTTCAAGCTTTTATCGACTTTTTGCCTATCACCTAAGTTCATGATATCGTTTGTTAAAGATGTACCAATCAATGAGAGAAATGTTGATGCCGATGAAATGCCTGCAGAAAGAATACCGGTAATCATTACAACGCCTACAATCATTGGCATAATGTTTTGAGCGGCCCATATTAAGCATGTACTGGCATTTTCCAAATTCGGATTGATTTTATATACAAATGCTGCTGAAAAATACAAAAGCATTGTAACTGTTACTACGCCCATTGAAGCAAAAACGGATGATCTCATAACAGTGTGTTCATCCTTTGCCATGAGATAACGGCTTGTTTGCCAAGGACTTACCATAACAACAATGGCCCAAACGATTCCATATACTACAGCCCATACTAGATTTTGAATTCCAGTCGGATACAAATATGTCAGATTATTCGTCCAGCTGATAATTCCAGGGTTAGATTCAGACAACGCCAACGACCGGATAGCTTCACTCCATCCACCAGCTGCCGAAACAATATAGGGGATTCCTATCAAAGCAGCCGCCAGAAACACCAAAAACATAATAGTGTCGGTAATCAATACTCCCATTGAACCGGAATAAACTGTAAACACAGTAAATGCCAACCAAGCCAAAATCACACACATTTGATAACTTAGTCCAGTAATCTGGGTCATCAACGTTGATACTCCTTGAATTGCAGAAAGCAGGTATGCGGTAACAGCAACCATTAATGTTATAGAAGCCAGTTTTTGCAGTCTTTTGGAATTGAATCGCATTCCAAAGTATTCTGGAACAGTATTAACTCTTGCGCGTCTAATATATTTACCGAATAAACCAGCACCATATACGTAGCCCGATGCTTGAATAATGCCCACTACTACAATTCCCATGAAGAATCCGCTATAGACCTCTCCTGTATCGCCCATAAAAGCACCCGTCGAAAGAAAAGAAGCAATTAGAGAGCCTACGATTAAAATCACTGGTGCCTTTCGTCCTGCAACATAGTAATCATTTGTATCTTTGACTTTTCTTCCTGCTATTACACCAATTAAGATAAAAACAGCAATAGCAAGAATGGTTCCTATCAGATATACATTCATTGCTTAATCTCCTTTCTTTGTAATATAGCCGTAAAAAAGGGCTGCTAGAATATACCAGCTTCCAAAAGCAATAGATAATATTAGTTCCATGCTCACCACTCCTCCTAATTTTCAAACTTAATACCTTATTTTTTCATCTGCTCCACCATGTTCCAATAACATCCGTGTTTACATGGTCATAAAACATATTCTTTCCATTTTCATCGCAAACATGAAGTACAGAATACGCTTCCTCGATATCTTTCTTCAACTGCAAAGGATCTGAATTTGCGAATCCTATAAGCGCAGCTTTCGTTAAAATCGCATTTTCAAACGTACACTCCTGACCAACATAGGAATCTATGATATGAAGATAGCAATCCCTATTTTCAGCAATTTTGTCGATTCCTTCTATCCTCGAGATTGTACCTCCTGTAACATACAAATTCAATTCGACACCATTTTTCATTGCACCATTAGGATTTCCTGAAATATCTGCACACGATCCAGTTAAGGCATGATAAATATAAATATCCAAGTAGTTCATTTTTCCACACATATAGTCGTATGAAAACTCCTGCTCACCCCAAAGTCTATATCCGCATTCAAAAAAGGAAAACTCACCATTCTTATGAACAAAGCCAGAAAAGAAAATTGTTCCATCTAGTATGCCCATATTTTGTATCATGCTTTCGATATTTTGGCTTACACTATTTAAATAATCCTTTTCGTATTTTGAAGGATACATCCATGCGCTTTGCACAACCTTACCATCTTTTTGGTTTCCAGAGGCAGGAATAATATCATCTGTTGTAAGCAATGTGATTTTTCCGTTGCAAACAGCGTAGTGTACATCAAATTCCGTTGCATCTGTAATATAATCTTCAATTATTACAGTTTTTTCTAGCGATTTCTCATAAGCGATTTTAAACGCTTCCTCTAATCCAACTCTATCATATGCAATTCCTACTCCTATCGATCCAGCTCTGTCAGTTGGCTTCACAATAACAGGATAACGTGTAACTGCATCGAGTGATTCATATTCATTTATTGTAGGAACACCATTTCTTCTGCATTCTGCTTTAAATAATGCCTTATTTCTAGTTATGGCTAATTGTTTTGAACTAACATAACATGGCAAGTCCAACCGTTCGCAGAGTTTTATCATGTTATCAATGCGGATTTCTGAAAAACCAGCGGTCACTCCATTGATTCCAGTTGTACGGCATCGCTTCTCGAGTTCATCTATGTCTGACCAGCTAACATTCCAATATTCATCGGACACATTCTTTGCAGGACTTTTTCTAAAATCAGTATTATAATCCGTTGTTATCACATAAGCGCCCAATTCTTGTGCTCTTTTAACGAGAGGGATTTCGTTTGCTGTTGCTCCCAAAATTAACAGCTTTTTTCCTTCAAATCTCTTTAACATCTTTTCTAAACTCCTATTTTTCACTACTTCATTGTCAATATGTAGCGTTCGTATTATTCGTACAAAGCGTTTTAACCTCGGCTTGTAAATTGTGAATGCATTAGCATTGGTGACTTTAGCTTCAAAGCTTGTCATTAGATTCAAATCTTTCTCCAAAAGGATTTTTTCATTGCATTCACCCTGAATGGGGGATTTCTTGTAATTTGTTTGATTGACTTTCGCGGGGGCATAATTCGTGATGCTGTAACTACAACGTAGAAATAGGGCAGACCGACATCGCAGAAATTTCATTATGTCACTCCACTATTATGATTTTTTCATATTGTAGAGTTCCATTCTGTTTCAATTGTGCAGTTCAATGTTTAAAGCTTTTCATATTTTTTATCAAGTGAATTCGAACTATATCTATCACAGTACACATGACATAAATTGCCACAACCGCAATAACTGCATGGATCATTACATTTCCTTTTTGGTAGACACCAACATTATTGCAGACGTCTGCCCACAACCAGCGACGCATGGCATCGCTATTAGCATGGATACAAAGCACTCCAAATGTTGCCGCCGCCATAGTATTGATTTTCTCGCTGTATCCAATTTTGAGATTCTTGAAGAAAAGGAATCCGCTAATTCCTGTTGCAAGTGCCAGTACTTTGTTAGAATCCGACACAAAGAAATAGCAAATGCCAACGTTTTTTTCTATCATCCGGCTAAGAGTAGCCAGCACAATAACGCTAGCCCAAGAAAGCAGTAAGGATGCACTGGCAATTAAACCAGTAACTTTTATATTTCCAAACCATTTTCTAGGATACAGACGAATATATGATGCTATCACATATAGAACGCTGAACCACGTTACATAATTAAATACCACATGTGTCTTTACAAAGGATGGTAACATTACATAAACTACAATGCACCACACCACCAGCCAGAAATGTTCTTTTTCTGTAATGGATTGAATCAGTTTATTCAAAAACGGAATCAGCAAATAGAATAAAAGAAAGCATGCTGTAAAATTATCTGCCACCGTAAAAAAAGGGAACAGCATTTCTAAAAAATCACCAATTGAAAATGGCTCATAGCCGGTAAAAAAGAACAGGCACCATATTGCTATCTTGTAAAAGTAAAGTTCACCAAGTAGCTTGCAGAATTTTTCTTTTGTAATATTTGAAGCGCACATGAAGTATCCCGTAATCAATACAAAACAATTGATTCCGGTTTTACCGCCCCAGCCAAATAACAAAAGAAAATAATCTTGAAATCGCAACGTACTTTGTGCATCAATACAGCTCATCAAACCTGAATTGACAACATAGTGATGCGCCACAATCATATCCCAGGAAGGGATTTTAAAAAATCCAATTTTTGACCTTTTTCCCCCCCCCCCCCCGGATTTATTGGTCTTTACCGCAACTGCGTCCATTTCTATACCTCTCCACAAAAGTCTTACTTGTCAGTCTTTCTGTCCCAAAATCACATCACAAATATGATCCACATCTTCAAGCGCCAAATCTGCATACAGCGGCAGGGTCAGCACACGCAATGCCAGATGCTGTGCCACAGGGGTCTTCTCCGTCCCTGCGGTCGGATAATTCCGGTAGCACTCAAAACTGTTGGTCAACGGGTAGAAGTATTTTCTGGCCGTGATACCTTGCTCAGACAGCATCTCAAAAATCTCGTTCCGGGTGTACTTGTAGCCGTCAAATACAACCGGGAAATACGCATAGTTACTCTCCACATTTTCCTGAATCGCACTGAGTTTGATACCTTCTACGCCGGAAAGTCGCTCACGGTAATGCTCCACGATCTTCTTGCGCTTGGCAATTTCCTCGTCCAGATGCCGCAGGTTGCAAATGCCCATAGCCGCCTGAAATTCGTTCATCTTGGCATTGCCACCTACAAAGCAAACCGACTCAGGTCCATGGATACCAAAATTCTTTTGGTCGTTCAGCAGCTGCACCCAGCTATTATCCTTAAAGCAGACTGCACCGCCCTCGATGGTATTGAACACCTTAGTGGCATGGAAGCTGAACATGGATGCATCGCCAAAGCAGGCGGTTGACACACCCTTATACTTTACAGCAAAGGCATGAGCCGCATCGTAGATCACCTTCAGACCGTACTTTTTTGAAATTCGATCAATTTCCTCAACATCGCAAACATTGCCGTATACATGTACCGGAACAATTGCTACCGTGCGGTCGGTGATAAGCCCCTCGATCTTCGTCACATCCATGGTATAGTCTTTATCGTTCACATCGCAGAACACCGGCACAAGTCCGTTACGAACGATAGCATGGGTGGTAGAAGCAAATGTAAAGGGCGTAGTAATCACCTCACCGCCCTCCGGCAGATTCAGGGCAGCAATGGCATTTTCCAGAGCTAGGTGACCATTCGTATAAAGCGCCACATGGGGCACGCCCAAATAGTCCTCCAATTCTGCCTGCAATTGCTTATGCTTTACCCCCATATTGGTCAGCCAGTGGCTTTCCCAAATAGGGCGAATTTCTTCTATGTACTCATCCAGACTTGGCATAGACGAGCGTGTCACTAAGATATTATCAGACATATACTTTCACTCCTCTTTTATACTCATGGTTTTCTTAACCATTTCAGTAATTCTTTTCATATCTTCTTTTCTGTATCGTTGGTCAATTGGAATCGGAAGAATATCGGCCGCATAATGGTATTCCAGACTATCTACCGAACATTCTTTCAGCACATTCGGCCATAAAGTTGGTATGTAGATTTTTTCTTTTTGCAAGGCCTTTCGGATTTCGGAGCCATTCTGAATCAAAAGCGGGTACATAAATGCACCATAAACACTTTTCAAATTCAGCTCATTTATATCCCGAAATTCTGCATCCAAGAAATCAAAGTTTTCCAGCCGTCTCTTTGCCACGACATCATAATCGATTCCATGCAGAAGATTTTCTGTCAGTCGGGACATTCGCTTTACCGGCTCCGCTGCAAACAGCCTATTGTTCGCTACATATTCACTATAGAACTCATTTGCGCTGCGTTCGTATCGTCCCAGCAAAAAGTGCATTCGTTCAAACGATTCATCTAGTGGGATTTCTTTACTCAGCCTTGTATCGCTATACAGAAAAGCTCCATCTGCGACACCGAAGTATTTATGGCAGGTGTAGAGCGTGTCCATGCCTTCTACGGGCATTTGGAAATAACTTTGTGCATTGTCAACTATGACACGATCATACCGCTGCTTCCAGGTTTTCAAATACTCGTTACGAAGCTGACCATAGAAGTTCACAATATAGAGCCATTCGTTTGCACCAATTTCCTTCGTAAAAACCGGTTCAAACGCCTCGTTAATATGATAAAATTCATATTCGATATTTATTCTTTTGCAGAGATTCGGCACAGAATCGCAAAGAAAATACGGCAGATATAACTTCCGAATCATCTTCGCTTCGCAAAGATATTCCAGCACTCCTCTTCCGCAATTCAGGGCAATAGCTTTTTCGTGGAGCATTTTTCCATGGAACGTTTCTAGCTCTATATAACCGCCGTACTCTTTCATCCTATTTCCTCACTGATATTCAATCCGAATCCATTCATCTGCATTTTCAATCATATCCAACATCTGCTCTAGCGAATCGAACTTCATCACCAGAATGCCGAGCGTTGAATTGGCACCAATAAACGAATGAATTTCATCACCCGGCTTTACAATCAGGTGATTCTCCGCCACATGATTTTTCTCAACCTCCGGATCAATAGCAACCTGCTTTAGAACACCATCTTTTAGGCTGTGAACTGCATAATACGCCCAGCATCCTTTTGGCTGAATCTGCGCCGGAATCTCGATTTTTTCACCCATTGCAGCCTTGACAGAGCATTCAACCAAATCTACACCGGTCGCATAGCGAATCGCCTGCGGAATATAATTGCCGCCATCTCGAGGCGCAACTTCCATCAGATAAACGTTGTAATCCTTGTCGATGCGCATATCGAAGTTGTAGGTTGAGGTACGCATTCCTAACAGAGTCAGTAATCGCTGAATGGTTGCATGAATCTTATTCTGTACATCATCCGGCATATTGTAGGGGAAACTCGCTGCTACCGGAACAAACGGATTTTTGCATCGGTTGTCAAAGTGGTCATTTGCAAAGTAACGGAACACCAGTTCGCCATCCACGGACAAGCCATCACCTGCAATCTGATAGCCGTATTTTTCTACAAATTCCTCTACAATAATCCGATGACCACGAGAATAGGACATTGCATATTTCAGAAGTTCCTCCGCCTGCTCGGCACAATCAATGCGGCTTACGCCCTTACTGCCAGAGGAATCTACAGGTTTCACGATTATAGGATACTTAAAGGCTCCGTTTTTGATATCCGTCAGAGCTTCCTGAATATCCGTGTAGCCCTTTGCTTCCGGCGTACAAAAGTCGTTTTCCTTCAAAAACGCACGAAACTCATCTTTGTTGCAAAGGATCTCAACCGACTTATACGGATTACCCGACAAGCCCAATTTCTCAGCCACATACGCAGCAGTTGGGGCAGCAGGGTCAGAAGCATAGGCTAAAACGCCATCAATTTTTTCTTTCTGCGCAACCTCTAGGACTGCATCCTTGTCCGTGGTACTAACAAGATAGAACTTATCTGCAACATACTGCCCAGGATTATCCGTCAGAAAGTCGCACAAAACAGTGTAGTAGCCAAGCTTTTTTGCAGTTTCAATGGCTATTACTTGTTGTGCAGAGCCACCTAACAAAAGGATCTTTTTCATTTTTATCGCCTTTACTTTCTTGCAATTTTTTTCAAGACAGGGCGAATCATGCCCATCAGATATTCATAGGATTCCAGATGCAAGGCAGCTGATGCTCCAATATAAATTACTGCGCCCATCGGGATTTGAATCAACAGAGTCGCAGCATTTGACAAGTGAAGCAGGCCAACAAGGTTCACGCAGCATCCCATAAAGATTGCTATAGCAGTGCTCGGCAGAATATCCTTCAACTGATCCCAATATCGATAATTCAAAAGTTTCCGATTGGGCCAGGAGTTGATGATTTGGCTTGTAACACTGCTGACAAGCAAGCTATAAGCCATTGCCATAATGCCAAACCACATGGTAGAAAGCAGCAGCGTCATACCAACGATCTTCTTCGCAATTTCGAGTTCCAAAAACAAATCGCTGCGCCCCATTGCTTTGATTGCATTCAGGTTTGCTGTGTGGATTGGATAGAACATATAAGTAATGCAGAAAATGCGTAAAAACGGGACGCATGGTAGCCATTTATCCGTCAAGACCAGCCGAACAATCGGCTCTGCACAGAATGCCAAGCCCATCATCAACGGAGCCATAATACAGGTGCTGGTTTTTATAGCCCGGCGGGTCATGGACTTTACTCGACTAGCGTCATCTTGCACGCCTGCCATCGTTGGCAGAAGAACGCTGTCAATGGACGTGTTGATATTGTTTGCAATCACACTTGGAAGCTTATCGCCTTGGTTGTAGTACGCCAAATCTGCAGAAGAATACATTTTACCTATAACCAGGCTACGAATATTACCATAGAGCGTATCTAAAAGCGCCGACGCCAACATTTTCCATCCAAATGAAAGCAGTCCTTTTAGTCTTTTCCAAGAGAACATCTTCTTTGGACGCCATTTAACCGTCAGCCACAATATCAAGGTATCAATGGCTGTATTGGATAGCTGCTGCGCCACAATAGACCACACACCAAAACCCGCATATGCCAATCCAATGCCCAGAAACGCAGAGAACACCGTCCCACCTAAAGTTGCATAGAAGAACCGCTTGAACAGCATATTTCTCGACACATAGGATTGCTGGATACCTTTTACGCCGGAAATCACAATGGTCAAACTGATGACGCGGATGATTGGCGTCAGGGATAAATCATTATAGAAGTTTGCAATGATTGGTGCCACCATAAACATGATGGCGTACAGAACCAGACAAACCACAAAATTGAAGTAGAACACTGACGAAAAATCAAGATCATCAGCGTCTTTTTTCTGAATCAACGCAGTCCCAAGACCACTGTCCACGAATACCTGCATAATGGTGGTAAAGACCGTAATCAAAGCAATTTGACCGTAGTCTTCTGGTGCAAGGATACGGGCGAGGACAACGGATACTATGAATGTTACAATTTGTGCACCGCAGCGTTCAGCAAAGCGCCACATAAAATTTTTAAGGATGCTATTATTTTTACTTTTTTTCATTTTTTCTAGTATCCTTTTTTTTGATTTACTTTAAGGAGCTTTTCTTTGTATAGTTTCTGACTCACCTGCGGAAAGAACGTTGAAAGCAATAATACAATTCGATGTTTTAGTGGGAATGTTTTAAGTAGCTCTCTGGATTTTGGCTCAAACAATTCCTTTGTTCTGCCTTCAAGCAACCAGATTGTCTTCATATAATACGCATATCTCATACAGCAAATATCATGAAATCTATGATTTGTGAACTCATCATAAAGCAGAATCATTTTGGCCATTTGCTCGTTAGTCTTTATTTTCTTTTTGATAACGTCTCCACTATTTTGAATTTTAGACCAGCTAGATGGAACCCCCCGTCGATAGCAAGACATTTTATCCTGAATATAATAGACTGGTCCAAGTTGAGCAAAATAAAGCATATATGCTTCATCGCCTACAGGGCATACCGTTTTAAATTCAGGCGGGTTCTCCTGATACTCGACCCATTTTTTTCTTTCAAATAGATAGGAACTAGTATGGAAGGAGTAGTTTCTTGTCATCTTCAAAAATTCTTTCGGCAAAATTACTCCTGTGGCCAAATTTTCTGACGGAAACAATACTCCTGTTTTTTCTTCATTTTCCATCACTTCTTCTACTCGATGCACGCAAAAGAAACATTCCTTATGTTTCTCCAAGGCATCAACCTGTTTTTGCAATTTTTCCGAATCTGTCCAGTAATCATCTCCCTCGCATATCGCAACATACTTGCCCGTTATTTGGGGAAGTATGAATTCTTTTACTATGTCTTTATCTTGAGAGTACTGATTTTCTTTCTGATAGATTGCATGAATAACATCAGGGTACTGAGTTTCATATTTTTTTATAATTTCTGCTGTTCTATCCGTAGATGCATCATCATGAACAATAACTTGGTACTTAAAGTCAGTCTTCTGGTTAATAAATCCATTCAACGTCTTTTCAATATATTTTTCATGATTATATGCTGTACAATAGATTGACACTACAATGTCATTGGCCATCGTATTATTCCTTTCTTCTTATTTATTGTTTAAATATGTACAACTAAAAATCAGAGTATACATCACAGCCGCCCCTGCATTGTATCCAAACGCAGCTCCTTTTATGTTAAAGAAAAAATATGAAAACATTAGGAAGATTCCAATAAAGCTGTATAATTGATTTTTATTTCTCATCAGAACACTACATTGCTTAATAATTGTTCCGTAAAACACAACACATCCGATAATGCCCCATATCCAAATCTCATTAATATATCCAACGTCCGAATGATTATATCCTTCTGCCAAATACAACGAATGTCCTGTGCCAATTAATACTCTTGGAAAGGGAGGCAATTTCCAAAAATCATCATTAAACAGTGCGCTCATTGCGTCATTGCTATTGTCATAACTTTTATTTCCGGCAAGAAAGTTACTAATACTATTTATTCCTGACTGAAACCATCCTGCTGTATACTCATTTGTTGACATTACTTTTATAATTTCCATTCCGCATAATATCAAAACAGACATTGCAATCACCATTGTGAGTATTTTTTTTTAATCACCCTTTTTAAGCACGAAAATTATTGATAGCACAATTGCCATTGCATAAATAATCAATCCCGTTCTTGAATTCAGTAGTGTCGCAATTGCAATTATTATCGATTTGATTATATATGTTTTTTTCTTGGCAACTCCATAAAAAAAACATATACCTGCAATTATTCCTATACCCAATCCAAAGACATCCACTAGCGTAGAAGCAAACCCATAAGATCGTACGGTAATATACCATGTGTTTGAGTATAAATAGGATTCCGAAAACTGTTTCATAAAAAAAATAAAAAAGCTCTTTACTGGTGGAAATAGAAAGGCCAATGCTGCACAAATACCTTCTATCAATCCCGCATTGATTAAGCTTTCTATCAAAAATTCGTATCCATATCCATCTCTGTCAGTTTTACATAGCAAATAAGTTACACATACCGAAACTGCAACAATTAGGACACCGTATCTATTTATAATAGATATATAATGCGATGTATTAACAATGTCGCCGCAGAACATACTTACTGGCAAAGGCACGCAAACTGTGTACATTGCAAGTAAGGCCATTACTAAAACCCACTTATAAATTCCACTTCTTTTCAAAACAGTCCAGACTGTTCTTTTGTATGTAGTTGCCAATATTAAAAAAGAAAAAATAGTCAAAAAGAGGTGAGGATATGGAATCAGTGGTGGTGCAAAAATCAGAACAAACAAATATAGACTGCACAAAATTTTATCAATTTTCTTCTTTGTTAATAAGACCTTTTTTTTCAGCAAAACAGTCATGCGTTACTCTCCCTATCACAGAAGTATGCATTCAAAAACCAAAATTGCCTTTCTACTCATCGGCATCTTCCATTTCATTAACTCCCAAAATGCTCCTCTTACTTCTCTCTTTAGTTTTCTCTTCGTTTCAACCATGAAAGGATCATGATGATCATACCCATTTAAACTCATTTGTGTCAAAAGGGTAAACCTTGCACGTTTGCAGTTCATCTCACAGGCATAGCTATATTCCGGCGTAAACTGTTCTACCTGCTTTTGGACAATATCCCAAATATCCAATAAATCCAATTTCTTTTTACTAAACCCGCTGTTTGTTACACCCTCAATATTTTTGAAATAATTATAGAGCGGTGCATCTGTATAGACGGCTGCTTCGCATTTTCTCGCCAGATAGTAGCACGTCTCTACATCTTCGTTCATCCTACCCTCGATAAAGGAATAATCTTCCAAAATATCACGCCGGATAATAGCCCCCCACACACTATGGGTATCAGGTTCTCCATTTAGTCGGAAGAAGCGGCTCATTAAATCCGCATTGGATAGCACCTTAGCATTCTGTTTCATCACGATCGATGCATCCGTGTATTTCTGAACCACTCTCATACCGCCAATCGCCATCGGAACATTATATTGATTTGCCAAATCATACAGTGTTTTCAGCGCGGTCCTATCCAGCCAATCGTCACTGTCTGCAAAAGCAATCCATCTTCCTTTTGCAATTTTCAGTCCTGCATTTCTCGCAGAACTTGCGCCTCCGTTTTCTTTGTGGATTACATAGATGTGATTATCATTTTTCGCCCATTCGTCACAAAGGCTCGGGCTGTTATCAGGAGAGCCATCATCCACTAATATTAATTCAAAATTCTGATATGTCTGTTCTAAGATAGATTTCACACATCGATCCAAATATTGTTCTGCTTTGTAAACCGGAACAATCACACTAATTTCAGGCATAACATTCCTTTCCTTGCGTCCTCAGTATTTTTTCGAAAATAAACCATTGTAACCTATTTCGTGCCATTGGCGATTCACTATGAGTCACTTAACGATTTATGCTCTATCTACGTAAGGCTATGCCCATAATCAGTGTTATTTCTTGGTACACAAAATAACAAAACTTCAGCATAGAACTTTCCTCTTTTCATTTTCCAGATTGCGTGTTCTCATTTTATGAATGCAATACCTGATAAATCATTTTGCGCAACTTGTTAGGCATTACGCACACCAGTGCATGCGGCACTGCACCCGTACAGAAATCTACTAAGTTCGTCCATCCACTCTTATGTATCCACCAATGGAACCGAAGCATCGCTTTTGCATATGCAGTTCCACCACGGCGGAAATACATATCGGTCGGTGTCCGCATATAAAGCAACACATCCGGCAGATTTTGCGCCTTACAACCGTTTTGCAGCATCCGAATCCATAAATAGTAATCTTCAAACAGGTGATATTTTTCCTGATAACCACCTGCGCGCTCAACCGCGCTTTTTTTGAACATCACACATGGATGATTGAAGGGGCATCTTTTCCGAGAATAACGTATAATTTCATCGTTGTTACATGGGATCGTACGTCCACCTGTTATTTGGTCTAGACTGGTTACAAATTCCAAAAGCGCCCCGCTTGTTATATCCAGTTCTGGATTTTTCACGAATAACTCAACTTGCTTCTGGCATCGGTCCATTACGCTGATATCATCACTGTCCATCCGCGCAACCAGTTCGTTTTTGCAATGTTTGATTCCCTTGTTCAACGCATTGCCAAGTCCACCGTTCCTTGCAAGACGAACAACATTCAAAGCCGAACCCATCTCCTGTTGTTTTGCCGCAATTACTGCATCTAAAGCGTCATTCAAAGGGCCATCGCAAACCAGTACAAAGTCATCTGTTGGAACTGTCTGTATCTGAATACTTTCAATGGCCTGTTTTAAATACTCTGGCGACTCCTTAAAATAAACCGACATCAAAACACTATAATTTTGCATCCTTACACCATCTGTATGTTACTTTCACATTCAGTTTCTTCTTGAGACACCACTTTGCTCTCACGCAACAACACGATGCTCTCCTGCCGAAACTTCGGGTCAACCTTTCCATCAACCACGCCATGCCGCCCCAGAACCACTAGAACGCTCTTCCAGAGCACCTTCAGGTCAATTTTCAGACTGACATTCTGGACATATTCACGGTCATAATAGACTTTATCGTAGATATCCACGGTATCCCGTCCATTTACCTGTGCCCAACCGGTAATACCAGGCCGCACCTGATATACACCGTACCATCGACGCAAAAAACGGATCTCGCGCTCGGTATATACCAGTGGGCGGGGGCCAATGAGGCTCATTTCACCTCGGACCACATTCCAGAGCTGCGGAAGTTCATCTATACTAGTATCACGTAGAATACGTCCAAGCTTTGAAATATATATTTCGGGGCTTTCCAGATCACCCGTAGCTACATTTTTAGGTGCTGTGCTCTTCATGGTTCGGAATTTTATAATGTTAAAGCAATGTGCATCTTTGCCCACGCGCTTCTGCAAAAAAAAGATTGGCTCGTCTGGAGCACTGATCTTCTGCGCAACACTCACCACCAGAAGCAACGGTGATAGCACAATCAGTGCTGCCGCTGCAAGAACCCGATCTACTACTGACCGCATCTCCAAGTAGTGCTTTTGTCTTACCGTTATGTGGACATAATGTTCTCCAAACTCCACAAAATAATTCAGATTCTCCTTCTCCAAAGTCGTCTTCTCCCCGTTCAGTTATCACTCTGCCTTCGCAGAATCCCATTTTCTTTAAATTCTATCGCTGAACCGTTCAGCAGTTTCTCCAATTGTTCTTTTTGATTTTCACTTAATTTTCCAGACCCGCTTTGCAGCAGCCGTTTCTGGTTGTACACCCATCGGCTCAGCCAAATGCCATCCGCTGTCTTGTATTTTGCCGGAATATCCAGATTTCCATGGCATCTTTTATATTCCTGCGCCAGCTCGTACCGGTGCTGCCACGGGTCCGGTTTCTCCCACTGCATTCCAATAGCATCCAGCAACTCAATGCGCTCTTGTGATAAGATTGCATTGCTTTTCTCTGGCTTTCGATACGCATACTGCTGCCGCTGCACCCATTTTCCAAGAGCATAGCCCTCCGGTGAAACATAGGCCACCGGGACATCAAGGTTTCCATTTGCCTCAAAATAACGCTTGGCGGCACCATAGACCTCGTTCCACTGGCGGTCATAGCGACTGCCCCACTGCATTCCTATGGTTTCCAGTCGTTTGATCTGATCCGCAGACAACTTTTTCTGCTCATAGGCTAGTTCTTGATTTTGAATCCAGCGACCAAGTGTTTTTCCATCTGCTGTTTTATAATCTCGTGGAACATCCAGATTTCCATACTCCTGCGCATAGACTGCCGCAAGTGCATACCCTTGTTCCCATCGGACATCAAATACCTTCCACGCCATCCCCAACTGATTCAACTGTCGGATGCGTTCTTCCGTCAGCTTTCCATCGCTTCGGCGTTTCCGCGCATTGTTGATCCACTTTCCCAGAGGATAGTCATTTTTCGTTTTGTATTTCGCCGGGACCTGCAAATTTCCAAACTGCTCTCGAAATTTTCGCGCTTCTTCCAGACCACGTTCCCATGCGGCATCGTTGCGGTTGCCCCACTCCATCCCGATGCTGTCCAGCCGTGCGATTTGCTGTTCGGTCAAGTTCCCCGGAATCTGTCCCGCACGAACACGGCGCTGGGTCGTCAGCCATTCGCCAAGGCTCAATCCCGCCGGTGTGGTATAACGCTTTGGAATATTCAGGTTGCCATGCTCCGCATAGTAAATGCTTGCTTCCGAAAAATAATGCTCCCAACTGGACGAAAGACTTGCCTGCAACTGCTCAAACAGCACCCGGCAGTCATGCACCTGCTCAACAACCTCGAACCGCTCGGTGACGATCTTATCGCCCTCACCATTGGCATAGAGCCGATGGACTGTCTCCTGCATCTCGCCCTGCAACCCCGCAATGCTACATAGACCTTCGAAGTTGTTGACAACATCGAGGATAAGTGGAGAGGAATTATCCCCCGCAGTTAGTGCACGGCCAATCTGCTGCTTGTAGATGATGGGTGAAATGGTGGGCCGGAACAGGATGACACCTGAAATGCCTTCCACATGAACGCCCTCGTTGAGCATGTCGATGCAAAACAGCAGCTTCAGCTTGTCACTCTCATCCGCCTTGAAGTCTGCAAAGGCCTTGTCTGTACCAGGGTCATCCGAGTAGGCTTCGTACACCGCCAGTTCCGGATTCACCTTTGCAAACCACTCCGGAACATGGGAGATCATTTCATCCATATGCTCCTTATTGGCGCAGAACACGATGTACTTTCCGGACTTATTCGTGATATGATGGGCAAAAACCTTGTCCAATCCATCTGCCTGTTCCAAGGCGCGGCGCAGGGCATCCAGATATTTTTGATTTACGTCCTGGATCCCAGCAGAACGCAGATTATCCACTCTTGTCTGATAGCGTGCCAAATCTTTCTGGTACTGATAGACGGTGGTCACATAGTTCGGAGCAGGCAAAATCCCCCTGACGATTGCTTCGCCAAGGGTCATCTCACTTGCAACATGCCCATCAAAAATCTCTTCGGCCATATCGCGGTTATTATCCAGATATCGGATGTTTGTTGCCGTTAAGCCCAGCAGTCTTGCGTCCGGGCATAACTTTAATAAAGCCACCGTGCTTTCGCCCCAGCATTCCGCACCGGCACGGTGGAATTCATCGAGTATAATATAGGCAGGCTTCTGCGCTGCTATTTCGTCCAGCTGTGCCTGCGTGCAGCACATC
>ERZ859776.575-NODE-575-length-17173-cov-4.534817_pt1 | contig 17173 bp, 10 predicted proteins | sample MGYA00509987_ERZ859776 | MGnify/ENA primary metagenome ERZ859776 (study PRJEB30046, sample SAMN00715146) | human gut metagenome | study: EMG produced TPA metagenomics assembly of the A metagenome-wide association study of gut microbiota in type 2... | reverse complement strand
ATTTTTTTGATAATTGATAAAATATCAAGAGATTATTTACATAGATATTTCTTAAGTAGATGAAGAATTCCCGATCTGAAAGAATATAGTACAGGTCGGGAATTTTTGAATAGATTCGTTTTTTACGTATATTGGGTTATGAAAAATAAACGTTTTATTTTTTTGCTATTGTTTATCGTTCGTTCTGCATGGATATTTGCCGGTATGAATCCTCTCGTTTTGAGCGAAGGTAATTTTCATATAGTTGTTTCTGACGGAGAATTATCTCCGATAAAATTGGCAGTTAAGACATTACAACGTGATTTTAAGAGTGTAATGGGTTTCTGTCCTTCTATTGTTTCTATTCCGACCGGTAGAGAAGCGGGAATTACCGAACTGATTATCGTTAATGAATCTACTGCTGATTCTAACGTGAATAAATCGGAACTTCGTCCTTTAGATGGCTTTGAGTCTCATCGTCTATATACAGACGCTTCGGCTAAACGAATTTATTTGATAGGGAAAGATATGCGTGGAACGATCTATGCTATATATACTTTTAGCGAGAAGTTTCTGAATGTTCCTCCTTTGTGGTTCTTCTCTTCATGGAAACCTCAGAAAAAAGAACAGATTGAGATTCCTTGTAATCTTGATTATTTTTATAAATCTCCGCAAGTGCGTTATAGAGCTTGGTTTCCTAATGATACAGAACTTTTCACGCCGTGGCGGCAACGTACAGTACAAAATAACGAAGCCTGGTTAGAAACTATGTTACGTTTGAAATTGAATACGGTGGAAATGGAACAGACGGTCACTTACTCGGATTATAAATTGGAGGAATCGGTGTCTCTACTCCATAAATATGGTTTGATACTTTCTTCTACTCACCACACTGCTTGCAATAATAATTTAGTAGCCTGGAAGGAATATTGGCGCAAGGTACGTGGAATTACTCCTCCCAAACTGTTACTTTCCGATGAAAAGTCTCTGCGGGAATTTTGGCAATATAGTATTGAGACTGTATGCCGTTGTGAACAGGAAAATCTTTGGACTATTGCTTTCAGAGGTATAGGCGACCAACCTTATTGGGCGGCTTTTGAAGATGCTCCTATAGGTGAGAAGGAACGTGCGGAAGTTATCAACCGGATGTTGCGTACTCAACTTGAGATGATAAAGGAAAGGACAGGTAATCCTAATCCGTTTGTCCGTGTCACTTTTTATGATGAACTGTCGGACCTTTTGGCTAAAGGTTATTTGAAGCCGCCTGTGGGTGATAATATTTTGTGGACTTTTGTTGCTGCTCGCCGTGATCATTATCCTAATGATGATATTGTATCTTTTGATACTGCAACCCGAGTTAAATTAGGTTATTATATGAATTTTCAGTTTACTTCTACCGGAGCTCATTTGGCAGCGGCAGAAGGACCTTGGAAAATGGAGTTTAATTTTCGTTATGTTAATAGCCGTCGTCCGTTAGCACTGTCGGTAGTTAATGCTGGAAATCTTCGTGAATTTGTAATGGAATTATCTGCCAATGCGTCTATGATGTGGGATATGACTGCTTATGATACGGATGAATTTCTTTATGATTTCTGTGTTCAGTATTTTGGAGAAAATCATGCAGAAGAAGTAATGCAGCTTTATCGTGATTATTACCATGCGTATTGGGAACAGAAGAATGCTGAATTTCCGGGATTGGAGCGTCAGTTTATATTTCATGATTTACGTTATGCACGAGTGTTCAAACAGATAGGTGAACGTTTTGAACATTTCTCTCCTAATCCTTTAAAAGATATCGTACGTGAACGTGTACCAGGTCGCTCGTTTCGTATAGAGGGGAGCAATCAGGTAGATTCGTTATTGTCCGGTATGGAGCGCACTTTTGGTAAGTTTGATAAAGTAGCTCAACGTTGTACAGAACTTATGCCTCGATTGCTCGAACAATATCGTTGTTTTTTTCGTGATAATTTAAGTGCTCCTTGTCACTATATGGCGGCATTAAGCCATTCACTTTATCATTTTCTATGGGCTTATAAGTATATAGAAAGGAGAACTGAGCATCTTAACTTATCCATAGAATATTTAGAAAAAGCACAAGAAATGCTTTATTCCACTCAACATGGGGTATTTACCGATTGGTATGTCGGAGACAGTTTGCATGGCAAGTTTAATATTCCAGCAAAACTAAAACAGCTATATAAACTTCGTGACAGGTATGGTAAAACCGAAATGTGAGAAGTGGATATTAAAGCTTTACTAAATATAAATATCACTTTGTTATTTAATTTATTATAATATCTATTGTATGAAAAAAAAAGTCATCTTATTAATTTTTATCTTTTTGGGAATATATCAAGCGTATTCTGCAGAAAATAATTCTCGTATAACATATAGTATTAATGATTCTTGGCAGTTTCGGTTAGGCACTTCTGATGTCGGTGAGGATGGTTGGAGCATAGTTTCAATTCCGCATACATGGAATACGGAAGACTGTGTCGATGATTCTCCGGGATTTCATCGGGGTACAGGATGGTATCGTAGGAATATACAAGTGGATAGCTCTATGCTGAACCGCTCTTTATATATTTTCTTTGAGGGAGCAAATCAGCGTACAGAACTTTTTGTCAATCATCATAGGGTTGGTGAGCATATCGGAGGATATACATTCTTTTGTTTTGATATCACCCCTTATATAAAAGAGGGAGAGAACTTGCTTGCAGTGCGTGTTGATAATTCTTATGACTCTGATATTCCACCTCTTTCTGCTGATTTTACATTTTTTGGTGGAATTTATCGGGATGTATCACTGATTTCTGTTTCCCCTGTTCATATTTCTACTACTCACTATGCTTCTTCAGGGGTGTATGTGAGTACACCGGAAATTACTAAGGAAAAAGCTTTGGTAGATATATGTACGATGCTGAGTAATACACAGACTGAGCGTGAAAAAATTCTTGTGGAACATAAAATCTTTTCGGCTACGGGCGAATGTGTCGCTGCAAGCAAGAAGAAAGTAATTGTAGATACCCAAAAAGAACAGGCCTTTAAAACTCAAATTGTAGTCAATCACCCTGAATTGTGGGATATAGAACATCCTAATCTGTACAGATTGCAAACAACCCTTTGGGATACCAAAGGAAAGTTGATTGATGAAGTTAGTAATACTTTCGGTATCAGAACTTGTTCGTTTTCTGCAGAAAAAGGTTTTGAGCTGAATGGGAAAGCGGTAAAATTATTGGGGACTAATCGACATCAGTGTTACTCAGGCATGGGAAACGCACTAAAAGATGAAATGCATGTTCGTGATATAGAACTGCTACATGAGATGGGGGGAAATTTTTTACGTATTGCTCATTATCCTCAAGATGAGATGGTATTGGCTGCTTGTAATCGGCTGGGAATTGTGACTTCTGTAGAAATTCCGGTAATTAATGCTATTACTATGAGTCAAAATTTCTCGGACAATTGTGTTGAAATGATGAAGGAAATGATTTATCAATGTTTTAACTCTCCTTCTGTTTGTATTTGGACTTATATGAATGAAATTATGCTACGTCCTCCTTATAACTCAGAACCAACTATAAAAAAGGACGAGTATTTGAAATATTTGTATCATATAGCGGAGCGTATAGAGAATACAGCTAAAGAAATTGATCCGCAAAGGGCTACGATGCTTCCATGTCATGGAAATCTGGCTGTTTATGAGGAAGCAAACCTGGTAAATCTACCTGATATATTAGGTATGAATTTGTATAATGGCTGGTATGGTGGACAATTCAGTGGGTTTGAAGCGGCTTTGGATAAAATACATCAAAAATATCCAGATAAGCCTATTATAGTAAGTGAATATGGTGCAGATGTTGATGCTCGAATTCATTCATTTAAACCGGAGCGTTTTGATTTTTCTGTAGATTATGGAGTAATGTATCATCGCCATTATTTACCTCAGATAATACAGCGTAAATTTGTTGTAGGTTCAGCGGTGTGGAATTTGAACGATTTCCATTCAGAGGAAAGGATGGATGCTATTCCTCATATTAATTGTAAAGGTTTGGTTACTTTGGATAGGACACCTAAGGATACTTATCGGTATTATAAAGCTATGCTTGGTAAGGAACCGTATGTAGCAATAGGTGGTTCGGATTGGTATAATAGGTCTGGTGTTTCCGATAATTCGGGAGTTTGTTATTATCCGGTATCTGTTTATACTAATTTAAAACAGATTACCTTAAAGGTGAATGGGAAAAAACTTGCAGTATCGGAAGTGGAAAATGGAGCTGCTCAATTTAATGTGCCATTTGTTAATGGTATTAATCAATTAGAAGCGGAAGGAATATTCCAAAATCGTTATATTAAGGACTTCTGTAGGGTGAGTATGAAATTGGTTCCTGGCTCTTTTGATAATAAAGAATCTTTTACAGAGTTGAATATGTTGTTTGGAACAGCCCGTCATTTTGAAGATAAGACAGCTGCTTTAGCTTGGCAACCAGAGCGGGAATATACATCTGGCAGTTGGGGGTATGTAGGTGGAAAGGCCTTTCGGGCACGGACAAAGCGAGGCTCTCAACCTGCTTCTAATTTAGATATTTATGGAACGGAGCAAGACCCGATTTACCAAACTCAACGGCGCGGGTTGGATAGCTTTAAAGCAGATTTGCCGGATGGAAAATATGTAGTTTATTTGTATTGGGCAGAATTGTCCGGTGCAAATACCGTTGATTTAGCTTATCAGTTGGATAATATAGTACAGAAAGAGAAAGCTACTGAACGGTTATTTCATGTAGATATCAATGGAATACGTGTATTATCATTACTTGATGTTGCTGAAGAAGTGGGAGTGAGGAGACCGATGATTTGTAAGATACCGGTAACTATTTCGAATAAAAAGGGGCTTACCATCGATTTCGTTCCAATAAAGGGAGAAACAATGGTGACTGCTATACGAATTCTCAAATTGGATTAACAAATTAAATTGGTATGAGAACTTGGGTAGGTTCATAATAGTGAACATTTTGTTTATGTATGGCAAAACGAAATGTTTTCAATAGTTGAACAAACTGCTCCACTTGGTAGAACAAGATGTTTCCCTCAACGAAACAAACTGCTCCACTTGGTAGAACAAGATGTTTCCCTCAACGAAACAAACTGCGTCAATAGGGGAAACACTTTGTTTTTTGCATTGAATTTAATTCTATTTTAGGTAAAAAATAGAGTAAAATACCTTGTGTACATAGTATGTACAATTCTTATTTAAATCAGAACTATTGTGATATGTCAAAAAAGTGAATTTGGCTTTCTTTGTGACGTTCGAAAATAATATAAATATAAAGTCAAACCTTAAAATTAGGGTAATGAGAAACAAGAAAAAAACTTTAATTATCAGTTTAGTCCTGTTAGTTTGTTTCACGTCATCGGCGTGTGCAGTATCAAAAGGCATGAAAAAAGTAGTGGAGGAAGCTCTTGACTTCTCCGTTAAACAGTCAATGTCTATGTTCAGTGAGATGCAAGGTCAAGCAGGTATTCTTCCCCGATCGGCAAAGGATAGCAAGATGATTACTTGTGAATCACCTTGGTGGACAAGTGGTTTTTATCCCGGTACATTGTGGTATTGTTATGAATACAGTAATGATCCTCAAGTAAGGGCAGCTGCGGAAGAGATGACATCACGTGTGGAAAAGCAGAAATACACAACCAGTAATCACGATGTCGGTTTTATTATTAATTGCAGTTTTGGAAACGGTTACCGTCTTACACACAATGAGGCCTATAGAGAGGTGATAGAAACGGCTGCAAAATCTTTATCTACACGTTTTCATCCGGTAACGGGATGTACCCGTTCATGGAATAGCAAAAAATGGCAGTTCTCTGTAATCATCGATAATATGATGAATTTGGAATTGCTTACGGTAGCTTCTTCCATGACAGGAGATAATTCTTATTATGAGAAAGCAAAATCGCATGCGGATCGTACTATGATTAACCATTTCCGCCCCGATGGCAGTTCTTATCATGTGGTTAGTTATGATACAATTACTGGTAAGGTATTAAATCAGGTCACTCATCAGGGAGTAAGCGACCAATCTGCTTGGTCTCGTGGGCAAGCATGGGGATTGTATGGATTCACTATGATGTATCGTCAGACCGGAAAAAAAGAATATCTAGATCATGCTATAAAGATTGGTAAATTTATCATGAATCATCCACGTCTGCCAAAAGATAAAATTCCCTACTGGGATTTTGATGCTCCTAATATTCCAAAAGCGGATAGAGATGCTTCTGCCGGTGCTATTATGGCATCAGCTTTCGTAGAACTGAGTACTTATGTACCTGGTGAATTGGGTAAACAATTTCTTACTATTGGAGAGCAACAGATAAAATCATTGGCTTCTCCTGCATATCGGGCAAAGAAAGTAGGAGATAATAACCATTTTATCCTACAGCATTGTACAGGTTTCGTGGCAAAACAATATGAGATAGATGCGCCGTTAACTTATGCTGATTATTATTTTGTAGAAGCTCTTATTCGTTATAAAAACTTATTGGAAGGCCGTCCTGTAGTGCAAACTATTACTGCATTTTCGGAAAATGATGACCGTTCGGCATGGTTGAGCGCACTTCATCGCATTTCTTATCCATTGCTCAGTAATATGGCAAAGGGTGAATTGCGCAAGAATATGCCAGTTGAATCTATTGCTGCTGATATGCAAAAAAGAAGAGAAGTGACGCATCTTGAAGCTCTAGGACGATTGATTACTGGTATTTCCGCTTGGCTGGAATTGGGACCGGACAGTACAATAGAAGGTAAGTTGCGTGCTGAATATATTGATCTGGCTTTGAAATCAATTGCTAACGGCGTGAATCCGGAGTCTCCTGATTATCTTAATTTTAATAAAGGACGTCAACCCTTGGTGGATGCTGCATTCTTGGCCCACGGTTTGTTAAGAGCACGTACACAATTATGGGATAAACTTGATAAGACGACACAAGAGAGAGTAATCAAGGAATTGAAATCATCACGAGTAATCAAACCTTCCGAAACCAACTGGTTGTTTTTTGCTGCAATGGTGGAGGCTGCATTGAAGGAATTTACGGGTGAATGGGAATATGAGCGGGTAAAATATGCTTGTGACCGTTTTGCTCAATGGTACAAAGGTGATGGCTGGTATGGTGATGGAGCAGATTTCCATTTGGATTATTATAATAGCTTTGTTATACATCCGATGATGGTTGAAGTCTTGGCGGTTATGAAAAAACATGGACTGGAAGGAGCTATTCCTTATGAATTGGAACTTAGTCGTTATGCGCGTTATGCAGAACAGCAGGAGAGATTGATTTCTCCCGAAGGTACTTTCCCGATAGTAGGTCGTTCATTGGCATATCGTTTTGGTGCTTTCCATGCTTTGTCTGATGTGGCATACAGAAAACTGCTTCCAAGTAAAGTAACTCCCGCTCAGGTGAGATGTGCTTTGACTGCTGTGATTAATCGTCAGATTAACGCTCCCGGAACATTCAATCCGGAAGGTTGGTTAAGAGTTGGTTTTGCCGGTTATCAGCCTCATATTGGAGAAACTTATATTTCAACAGGTAGTTTGTATCTATGTACAGCCGTATTTGTTGCTCTTGGCCTGCCGGAATCGGATGAATATTGGTCTTCTCCGGCCGCAGCTTGGACATGTAAAAAAGGTTGGGAAGGCGTTGACCTAGATGTAGATAAAGCATTGAAAAAATAACGGAATTAAACGAAATAAATATGACGAATCTAATGGGGACTATATTGTATGGTTGTGGCATTTCATTATTTGCATCTTTTGGCATACAGAGAGTGGAAGCGAAGAAACCGAATATTCTTTTCATTATGACCGATCAGCAGAGATATGATATGCTGAGTTGTACAGGTAATCGTTATGTTAATACTCCTTCGTTAGATCGGTTAGCAGAAAGAGGTGTCCGGTTTGAGCGTAACTATTGTGCAAATCCTGTTTCTATGCCATCCCGTTTTGCGATGGTAACGGGGCGTTTTGCCGGTGAAATAGGTTATACGAATAATTCGACCAAACCGGATACTTTGAGAGTTTTGCCTGTTGTGCGTGAAAGTTCGGTTGGAAATCTTTTCCGGGATGCAGGTTATGAAACTATTTATTCCGGTTATCCGGGGTTTTATTGCGGAAGAACAAATATTGCGGATTATGGCTTCACTCAGAATGGTACGGATTACTATGATGGGCCTGCGAATTTTGCAGAGAGTTTTTTTGCCGGTTATAATCCGAAAGAGGATAAGCCTTTTTTTCTCTATCTTTCATTTATGAATCCTCATGATATTTGTTATGGTGCAGGTTTTGACCCGAGATTCCCTGAAAAGTTGCGTCCTCATCAGATAGCAGCTACACAGAAATATATAGATTTGCGTAAAACCTTGAGCGAAGAGGAATATCGGAGCCAAATACCGCCTGTACCTGCCAATATGGAGCCTAATGGTGTGTATGCCGAAATGAAAGAAATTGGTTCGGGTTCCCGGAACTGGACTGAAGAGCAATGGGATTTTTATCGTTGGATGTATTGCCGGCTTGTGGAAGATGTAGAGAAGCAGATAGGACGGATTTTAACTGCATTGGCAAATTCCGGACTGGCTGATAATACGGTTGTTGTATTTACTTCTGACCATGGAGAAATGGGACAATCGCATGGGCTTGTATTCAAAAGCCAATTGTTGGAAGAAGCTACTCGTACACCACTTTTAATAGCTGGCCCGGGAATGCAAAAGGGAGTTGTAGACTCAAAGAACCTGACTTGTGGCATCGATCTTGTACCTACCTTGTGCGATTTAGCTGGGATTTCTATACCAAAAGGTTTATCTGGTAAATCATTGAAGCCTGTTTTGACAGGGCAGACAGATAGAATACCTCGTGATTATATTATTGTAGAGTCGAGTTTTGGATATCAAATCAATGATGGGCGTTATAAATACACGGCTTTTACACGTGGAGATAAGGAAGAAACTTTGATGGATATTTCGTCCGATCCGGGTGAAATATCGGATAAAAGTGCTGATCCGATCTATGTGACAGTGAAAACTCGTTTACGTAATTTACTAATGAAAGACTTAAAAAGAATAACTCAAAATACTTCGGTGTCACAATAGATCGCAGGAGTGTTTATTAATCTTATTACTGTATATGAAAAATATATTATTTGTATTATTATCTTCGTTTGTATTATTATCTTCGTTTGTTTTATCTTCCTGTTCCTCCTCAGAGAATAAGGTAGCGGAGAAGCAAACTACATTTTGTAATCCGATGAATTTAGATTACGGTTGGGGGTGTTTTCAGACTAAACAGAAGAAAGCTCGTTCTGCTGCCGACCCTGTCGTTATTTTGTTCAAAGGTAAATATTATATGTTCACCACGATGGATATTGGTGGCTATCGTGTTTCTGATGACCTTATAACTTGGAAGAATTTATATTTCAATCCGGAAGTGCATGCTTCTGCTCTTGATATTGATCATTATGTAGCTCCCGCTGTTGCCGCTGATGACAACTATGTATATTTTGTTAATTTTACTCGTGACCGTACAAAGAAAACGGTAGATGTTATTCGTTCGGCCGATCCAGAGAATGGAAAATGGGAAAAGTGTGGTGAGGTCAGACGTATGGCTGATCCGTGCCTGTTCATTGATAATGGTCGTTTCTATTTTTATTATGGTTTGGGCGGTACTCAGTCTACAACTTTTTTCGAAGTAGACCCTGCTACTTTTAAGGAAATTGAGGGTTCGAAGAAAGTTCTTCGCGAGTACGTTACGGATGTTAATCAATGTAAGTCCGGTTATCAATTCGGACGTAGAGAACTCTATGATGAGATTGATGCTTCTGCCTGGCAAGGAAAATTTTCTAAAGTACCGTGTCCTGAAGGTGCTTGGGTTGTGAAAAATAACAATAAATATTATCTTCAATATGCTACTCCGGGAACTATTTGTAATTGGTACTGCGATGTGGTTCTAGAGAGCGATAGTGTAAACGGTGGTTTTGTGGAACAACCATATAACCCTGTATCTTTGAAGGTGGGAGGATTTATTGGTGGTGCCGGACATAGCTGCGTGTTTAAAGATAAGTATGAAAACTGGTGGCAGGTAACGTCTATGTGGATAGGTAACCATGATGAGTTTGAAAGAAGAATAGGTTTGTTCCCTGTCTCTTTTGATGAAAAGGGAAGAATGAGAATCCATACTGTATTGGGTGATTATCCCATGCAACTGCCCCAGAAGAAATTTATTCCCCAGGATATTTCTGCTTTTGGCTGGATGCTTCAATCACAGAATAAAAAGAGCATGGCATCTTCTTCACTGTCCGGTTTCGAGCCGGAAAAGGCGGCAGATGAAAATGTCAGAACCTGGTGGTCTGCAACGAGTGGTAATGCCGGTGAATATTTTGTAATGGATTTAGGTAAAAAGGTACGTATCAATTCTATTCAAATAAACTTTGCAGAGCAAGATATAAATCCGACTGCCCCTAAGGAAACGGACTACCATGCTTATAAATTGTATATATCTGATAATGGTAAGGATTGGGAACAACTTGTTGATAAATCGAAAAATATGGTAGCCATTCCGCATGAGTACATTGAGCTTTCTGAACCGGTCGAGACTTCTTTTATTAAAATAGAGAATGTGCATACTCCCAAAGAAGGAAAGTTTGCTTTGCTGGATTTGCGTGTGTTTGGCTTTGGTTATTCAGAGAAGCCGGAGTTGGTTAAGAACCTCTCGGTACAGAGGAACAAAGAAGACGAAAGATATGCTTCGCTCACTTGGGATAAAGTATCCGGAGCCGACGGTTATTTGGTTCGTTTCGGCTACCAGCCCGATTTCTTGAATCAATGTATTCAGGTGAAGGATAGTGAAACAACTGATTTGTTAATTCATATTCTTACTAAAGGTGTGAAGTATCATTATCGGGTAGATACCTACAATGATAGTGGTATTACAGAAGGAGTTGTTATCTCAGAATAAAAGATATGAATAAGAAACTGATAATTTATCCTATGCTTTTGTCTGCCGGGCTGTTACAAGCCCAGCAAAAGCCTAATGTTGTGATTATCTTTACAGATGATCAAGGTTATCAGGATTTGGGTTGCTACGGTTCACCGTTAATACAGACTCCTTCAATTGACCGTATGGCAAAAGATGGCTTGAAACTGACAGACTTTTATGTTTCGGCTTCCGTATCAAGTGCTTCACGTGCTGGATTGCTGACGGGCAGATTAAATACTAAAAATGGAGTAAAGGGAGTATTTTTTCCTGAATCTAAAGGCATGCCTTCGGAAGAAATTACATTGGCCGAAGCATTGAAAGAGCAAGGCTATGCAACAGGTTGTTTTGGTAAATGGCATTTAGGTGATTTGAAAGGACATTTACCCACAGACCAAGGGTTTGATTACTATTATGGAATTCCTTATAGTAATGATATGTATATTGCTCCTTCTCAGCAATTTGCCTCTGACGCAGTTTTTAGAGAAGGATATACTTTAGTAAAAGCTAAAGAAGATCAGGAGTTTGTGAGGACTTCCAGTAGGGCAGCTGTAAAAAAGAAATTGAATAATGCTTCTCCGTTGTTTGAAGGAGATAAAATCATTGAATATCCTTGTGATCAGTCTACTACTACTCGCCGTTATTTTGATCGTGCTATAGATTTTGTGGAACGTAATCAGAAACAGCCTTTCTTTTTGTATATAACTCCGTCGATGCCTCATGTACCTTTATTTGTTTCTGAACAGTTTAGGGGCAAGAGCAAACGAGGTCTTTATGGAGATGCAGTAGAGGAGATAGATTGGAATGTAGGTCGTTTTCTTGATTATTTGGACGAGAAAGGATTAGCAGAAAATACGTTGGTTATTTTTGCATCGGATAATGGTCCGTGGTTATCTTTTAAAGAAGAGGGTGGCTCTGCTGCTCCTTTACGTGGCGGTAAGTTTTCTTATTATGAAGGTGGAGTCAGAGTACCTTGTATTATTAGGTGGAAAGGTGTTATTCCCGCAGGAGTGACGAGTGATGCTATAATTGCCAGTATCGATCTCTTTCCAACAATCATGCACTATGCGGGTTGTCACTCTTTCAAGCAAGAAATAGATGGAATAAACGTTTCATCCTTTTTGAAGAATCCTTCTTTGCGGTTGCGCGATGAATATGTTTATGTAAAAGGTGGGCAGGTACATGGCATACGTAAAGGAGATTGGGTTTATCTTCCTAAAACGGGTAACAGTAAGTTTAAAGAAGGTGATGTTCCTGAACTTTTTAATCTGAAACAAGATGTGGAAGAAGCGGATAATCTTTTGCAGAGATATCCGGATAAGGTAAAGGAATTGCAGGAGTTAATGCAAAAATATTAGTCATAGTTCATTACACATTTATATATAATAGGAAACAAAGTTAAGTGATGGTATACCGGTTGATTTTTATATCTTTGGCTCTTTTCTTGCCAACGATGTTGGGTATGACTCCCGTTTGTGGACAGGATGCCAATAATAGTGATAGACAGTATTGGGTACAGACAATGGTTAAAATTGCCGATCCAGTGATAAATAATCTTAGTAAAGACCAATTGAAGAAAAAAATTCCTATAGGACGATCTTCTTCTGCATTGGCCAGCAGTCGGGAGTTTGTTACCCACATGGAGTCTGTAGGAAGAACGATTGCCGGAATAGCTCCCTGGCTGGAACTTGGTCCAGATGAAACACCAGAAGGAAAATTACGTGAGAAATATGTTAGGATGACGTGTAAGGCCTTAGCCAATTCTGTAGACCCGAACTCAAATGATTATTTTAGATTTTCAACGGTTTAATATAACCGTTTGAAGAATAAACATTTAACTGAGTATTTGAGAAACAGTGGTAACGAGTTAGCAACTGTGCTATTTTCAGCGTTTTGCGGTGCTATACTGTCAAATAACTCTTTCATTTGCAAAGTTATTACTTTTTATTGAAACGCACACTTTTCCGATATGAAATTTAACAAAAAGTCTCCAACAAATATATGTTAGAGACTTTGATTCATTACAATTGGATTTTTATTTATTCAAATGACGATAAACTATATTTGATATATCTGCCATTATTTTGGCGTTATCATCATCAGACTCACGAGAATCCTTTATCAAAACGACAATGTAGCACTTCTCACCGTTGGGAAGATATATCACTCCTGCATCTCCCTCGCTTATCTGTATGCCATCAGCAGTTCGGTTAGAACGTCCCGTTTTATGCCCAAATTTTATATCGGTAGGCAACCCCGCTATTAGTTTGTTCTTGCCAGACACACAATCAAGCATGGCTGTCTCTAAAAACGCAAAATGCTCTTTTGTCAAAATATTTTCTGTATGAAGTTTCTTGAGCAATTGCGCAATAGCTAATGGTGTGCTCCAATTGTTGTAGCATAACATAATGTCCGTATGCATGCTTTCCTCTGTCTCCGTGAAATTCATATCCTTTATCCCAAGAGATTTTATGTAGGAGTCCACTTTATCAATACCACCAACAAACCTTATTAACCAATCGCATGTGTTGTTGTCGCTAATCGATACTGTGTATTTGATTATATCCCTATAAGATATACGAATCCCTTGGTCGGGATATTTATCCCTTAACGGGCTATACGTGTTTTTCAGCATTTCTTTCTGTTTGATATACACCATTTTGTCCAGCGGAATATTCTCTGCTTCCATTTTTTTCAGAGCTGTCACTGCTATATGGAATTTGAATACACTCATAGTGGGATATTTGTCCTCGTTGGCAATGGCAATTATATCGTCATTATGGATAATTGCTACCCCGACAGACGCTTGCTTCCCTTTGATAATCTTTTCAATTTCTTGGGTCATGTTCTGCCCGAAAGCCATAATGCTGCAACAGCAACAAAGCATAACTGATAATAGCGTTTTTGTCATGTTCATTTTTGATAGTGGAACTTTTTGTTTCATATAGTTTTCTTTTTTGCTTCTTAGCCCAAAGAAGCGGATGCTCAAATGCAGAAACGTGGACTACCAATGCAACATTCTAAGTCGAAGGTCGTAGGAAACCTAAATGCACGAATGTAGTATAGCAGCCCACGCTATATGCGTGAGAACCACTATGCCATCCTTGTGCAGTGTCTTGAATTTCCTACGTTCTCGACTTACAAGAAAGCATAACGCTTCTTTTTCTTATGTCTTGGATAGAGTTGCCTCAATCCGAGTGCAAAAGTACAAAAAATCCGTGATATGTCATTCAACAATCACGGACTTTATTTTGATTTACAGTTGCATACCTCTGTTTTGTCTTGGTTTCGGTATTCCGATAGCTTCCCTAAACTCGTTCATCTTCTTTCTGAACCAGCTTATATGTGATACTCCATCAATCTTGAAATCGAACTTTCCATTTTCATCCTCTTTAATGGAGCAGACGGCACGTTGGGTTTCAAAGCCTTGGTTGAACTCGGAAGAATGTAGCTTGCCTTTTATGGGAACGTCCTTGAATGTGCATAATCTTCGGATAATATCGTCATTGAAGCCCAAGCGTTCACGCAGGAAATTTATTGTCGGTATCAGCTTCTCCACATATGGGAAGTAGCGTTTCACAAAGTCTGTAAACTCGGACAATTTGCGGTGTCGCAGCTCGTAAGCGTCTGTTATCTCCTGTATGTGTTTCGCCTGTTGCTGTTCCCTTTGTCGGGCTTCTTCTTGAAGTTCTGATACACGCTCATGCAGATTCTTGTTCTCCCTCTCCAGCGTCTTGACCTTGTTGCTGCCGAAAAAAGAACCGACACTCTCGGCTATGTTGGTCGCTGCGGTCGTGGCTGCGCCTTTCAGTTTCTCAGTCTGCACCTCTTTCTTGGCTTGGCGGAGTTCCTGCCGTGCCGCTTCTTTCCGCTCCTGCAAATCTACCACTTCCGCTTTGAGGCTATCGACAAGTTTCTGTGTGTCCCGATAATACTGCTGCGTGGACTTGTGCCGTGCCGTTGAACCGTCTATGCCACGCTGCAATCCGTACTTTGCCATCGCAATGGCGTAGGTATCTTGGTAGGTCTTCAATTTCAGCCGTGTCATAATGTCATCGGCACACAGTCTTACGGTGTCGGTCGGCTTCTTGCGGTAGCGTTTCTTTGTCTGTTCCTCCCGTTTCCTGCGCTTACGTTCCCCCTTTACGATTGGAACAAGGGTGATGTGTATGTGTGGCGTTTCCTCGTCCCGATGAAGGTGCGCAGCCACAATATTCTCCTTACCGAACATGAAGGCAAAGTAGCTCATGTTGTCGGCACACCACTCGTCCAATCTGCCTTCTTTTTCGATACGCTCCATGTCCTCATGCGTTCCCGACACGATGATGCGGATTGCCTGTACTTGGTTGTTACCGATTTTGCGTGTCAACCCTGCGTTTTCCAAACGGTGTTGGATGGCTGCTGTTCGGTCTTTCACTCCATCGGGATAGTCGATGAGTTTTCGGTTAAGATGCGTGCGAGTTGGATCGGCGTTCTTCGGTATGATAAAACGCTCGATGTGGGCGGTCGTTCCGCTGTCGGAACCGTGCGCCTTTTCCATGTGTAATACTACGAATCCCATATATAATTCCTTTCTTATTCTGCTTGTGAAACATCGTTTGATTATTGCTTATGTACGGCTGTTGCCGTTGGTCTTGGAGAGTCCAGAGAGGTGCAACCTCTTTGGCTTATTGGGGAATTTTCAGCGTTGCTTGCAATGCGGCTCGGAAAATTCCCTAATAAGCTATGGTATTTTCCGCTTGTAAATATCCGCACGGCTGCAAGCGTTCTCACTCCCTACATCTTCAGCCCTCGCTTTTTCGGTGGCTGCATCATCCGCCTTGCGGATTGGACTTGCCTCTCCTGCTTCATCGGCTCTGCCGATTGGGACAAGGGCTTACCGCACAGGTAGTCGTTCAAGTCCTTATACTCACTATAGTGTATGGACTTGTCGGAAAGGCGTTCCCCGAACCTTGCTTGCAGATGCTCACAGGCTGTCCGTCCTGCCGTATCGTTGTCAAGGAAACAGCCGATTTGGGAATAGTCAGCCAATATGCCCTCCGCCTTTGCGAGATTGGAAACGGAGTTCAAGATGATATAATCCTGCGTGGTCAGTCGGGGGCATTGCGGATTGTTCCTCACACGGATGGAAAGGAACGAGAGGTAATCCATGAAGCCCTCGAAAAGATAACAGGTTGTCGGCTGTTCTCCACTTTGTCGGATATGGGTGATGTCCTTTGGAGCGACACAACCTTTGAAATAGCGGTTGCGCACCTCATAACCACCTGCCATATTCGGGAAACCGATGGCGAAGTATGGTCTGCCCTTGTTTTCAAAATGCAGTTCCTTACATTCCCTCTTGGCGAGTTCGGTGCTTATTCCTCGCTCCTGCAAATAGGATAATAGTACAGGAGAGGATAACTCCGAAACTTGCAGATGTCGGTACATCGGTTCTGAAACGGATTGCCGACCAAAAGAAAATGGTACATGGATGGCGGTGTGCAGATGCGGTGTCTGTTTGGCGATGCACTCCAACAGATACGGCACGTTGTCGGAGCGGTAGAGTTCCGAAGCCAATGCGATGATATTGCCACCCTTGCCGATGCCGAAGTCATACCATTGGTTGAGTTCGGTGTTTACCTTGAACGAGGCTTCGGCTTCCTCTCTCAGCGGTGACTTGTACCAAAGGCTGCTATCTTGTCGCTTGACGGGTGTGTACCCCAGACTTTGCAGATAGTCTGCTATTCTGATTTGTTTTGCTTCCTGTATTGTCATAATGTATATTCCTACGGATTTGATGATGGTTGATAAAGCGATGATTTGATGAACATATGGTTTAACACATTGATTTATATCTATATATCATCTCATCATTTATTCATCAAACCACTCACGAAAAGAGAAATTCATCGTTTACGGTGTCGGGCATGGTCTGTCCGTCCTGTTTTCTCCTTTCATCAGTGAGATACTTTTGATGAATGTTTGATGAGAATGTAAATATCTATATTTCAATATATTTATATACTTATTCATCATTTCATCAAAATAATCATAGTGTTTCCAAAAACGATTTTGTCACGGTGTAGAACCGTCCTGTCTTCCGCATGGGCGAATAGTGACAGTCACGGGTATAGTCCAACTGATAGGTGGTATAGGTAAGCGTGTTGGGTGCAGGATTAAGTTTCCAACACTCTTTC
>ERZ859776.570-NODE-570-length-17299-cov-2.164173_pt1 | contig 17299 bp, 33 predicted proteins | sample MGYA00509987_ERZ859776 | MGnify/ENA primary metagenome ERZ859776 (study PRJEB30046, sample SAMN00715146) | human gut metagenome | study: EMG produced TPA metagenomics assembly of the A metagenome-wide association study of gut microbiota in type 2... | reverse complement strand
ATTCCAAATTCTCCTTGATTTTTAGGCTAGAATCTCTTATTATGAACATAGAGATTCCGTTTACGGGTTTCTTGTTTTTGAGCAAGCACATCGGTCGCCAAACTTACTGTGTTTGCTCTTTTTTTCTGCTTTCCAAATCTTTCTTCACACATCCACTAATGTAATCCTTTAATGTGATTCCGTTGGTAAAGCAAAAAATTTTCAGTTGTTTGTGGAACTCTTCATCAAGTTCAATTATTACTCTCTTCATTTCTATCACCTCCTATCAGAAATTTTATTTCAGAAACATTATTCTGTCAATAGATATTTTTTCTGTTTAGAAATTTTATTTGTAATTATATGTTTTTATGCTATAATTAAATTGAAAGTGAGGTGCATGTAATGAATTCTATCTTTTCAGAGCATATCAGAGAGCTGCGCAATAATATGAAATTGAATCAAGCTGATTTCTCCAAACTTATAGGTACCAATCAGTCCACTCTATCTGCATATGAAAATGGTGATCGTTTTCCACCTTATGAAACACTAATGGCAATCGCACAACAATGTAATGTATCACTTGATTGGTTATGTGGTCTTAGTGATATTGTAACCACCAATGGTCGTTTAGAAAAATATAGTGATGTAATAAGGTTATTATTCAAAATAGAATCTGCCGGAATAATTGGATTCTCTTTAAGATCCTACATTGATGGCTATGGTTCTAAAAGTTCTGAAGTATCTTTCACGGATAGCAATTTGTATGATTTCGTAAATGATTGGCAAAAAATGCGTGAAGTACACACCAACTCTATTATCGATGATGAAATGTATGATTTATGGATTGAAAAAACTTTAAAAAAATATGATAAACCTATTAATCATAATGACTGGATGAACATTCCTGATGGCATAGATGATGTACTTCCTTTCAATTAGTATCTATAACAGAGCCCCTACTGAATAGTAAGGGCTTCGTTCTTGCATTATTTGTATAACTATGCTATCATAATATTCTAAATGATTTAGCAATATAGCTCAGTGGATAGAGCGCGCCTCCTATAAAGGCATGGTCGTGGGTTCGAGTCCCACTATTGGTTACAACGCACCTGTTTTCAGGTGTTTTTTTTTACAATTATATAGAAACATAAATCCCCATACACACTGTTTTGTTCCCCTCCTCATATTGTCACTTTCACTCTTTTATGCTATTATTATGTTGATGCATAACAACTGAATAGATTTCTTTATCCTCCTATATAGTACATAAGGTTGCAACCATATGTGATTTACCATTTTTATAACTAAGGAGGAAATGTTCTATGAGCAATATGACAAATAATGAAATCGTCACTGTTAACGGGATTGAAATGGTGGTTGTATATTCCAAAACCAGAAAAGGAAAGCCACATCCAACTGGAGGGGTTTATAAATTTTTAATTCCTCTCAGCGAATACAAACCTAAACAGTAACCAGTTAAGTTAATGCAATACATTCATTTCTAATTTTCGGCATAAAAATTTAAGGGTTTGCGTAATCCTGTGCACATTAAACAACAAGTTACATATGCTTCACATCAATGCCGTTCACCTCTGCGGATTCCTGCAGATCAATGACCAAACACCGCCTTCCGTCAATCAGCTTCGTTTCCACAAGATCTGTACGATCGGGATTTACCTTTACCGTCACAACCTGGGTCTTTACCTCAAAGCTACGGCTGCTGTAAATATTATCCAGCAGCAGCTCCGTGTCCGATCCTACGGTATAGTCGTAGCACTGGTCAAATGCCTCCATGCTGTCATCGTCCAAACCGCTTTTGGCAAAGATGGTCTCAACTGTGTTTTTATCTAATACCACAGGATCAGGATCCTCCTTATGCTCCTGCACAATCTCAGTCAGTTCTTCGTGGATGTTCTTAATAGCTTCCACGGAGCAGTCATCTCCCAGTACCTCTTCTACCAACGCCTGGAATGCTTCTTTCTGGCAGTCCGCAGGCAGGGGAATCGAACATCCCAACACCTTATCAATAAAATCATCTTTCAGATCAGCAGCATTCTTGGAGTAATACAGTGTGCTGTGAATATCTGCGCTGCGGTCATTAAACGCAGGAAACAGAAAAGCAGTATCCGGCATCCCTACCACCCAGTCACGGAGACGGTTCTGAAAGGTATTCTCTTCTGCGTTATAACTCAGACCGGTCTTGGACAGATCTACCGGGCAGATGCATGCCAGTATGTACTCGTACACCTCATCTGAAGCATCCTCCATCTCTGCACCATCCTTAGTGCGTCCAGGCACATCGTAGGCATCGTGGATCAGCAGGATCAGATAATTGCCCACATATTCATAAGATTCAATGATGCGGTCGTAGAACTGCTCCAGCAGAGCATCGTCTCTCAATTTGCTGTCCCGCAGGCGCAGCAGGAACTCCTGTGTTCCGCCCTCGCTCTCACTCTCCAGCGGAAATTCCAAATTCAGAAGATTCTTGCCGATGGTACCGGACAGGCTCTTGTGCAGGATCTCGAAGTACTTAAACATTTCTTCCTCCGGCAGTGCCAGAAATGCCTGCTTCAATTCGGTTTTCTTATTCTTCCCACCATCCACGTAACATCCGCAGATCCGGGTGATAGAACAATTCCTTTCTGTAAATAATTTCTTAATCTCATTGATTTCCTGTTTAATCATAGATAATATCCTCTCTTTCTTTAATTGCCCAACTAGTAAATTTTCTTTACCAGTTCGATTTCTGCCCGTATTATCGGGGGATTTTAACTTGCTGGTAACTTTCTTTTGAGTTTCCAAGCAACAACTCAAATCTCAATTTCACTTTTTAGTTTCTGATTTCACTTTTTAACCAGTCATGATGCTTCCTGCAGTCTGTGTAAGCGGATCCACCGGCGGTTCCATGACCACCCCGGCTTCCTTGAGTAATGCACGGGACCACTCCCTGACGGTGGTCTTGTCCTGCTGGTATGACAGCAACAGCTCATTCATGTACTCTTCGACCCGGGTCAACCGGTCTTTGCCGAATCCGTACTCGTCCATCAGCGCTGTGAAGAAAAACAGCATATACCTTGTGGCCTGCTCATTGATGGTATTCTGCGGTCCGATCTGCTTCTGATCCAGCCAATACTGATAGGATCCCTTCCGGGCGGTGATGTCATCCTCGGTATAGGCTTTATATTCAATGGACCATCCAGCCTTATCCATTAACCGCTTGCTAATCTCTTTCAGGTCAACCTTTCCATCCGCCCAGTCTGCCTCCATCTCATTTACCTTGTTCGCGATCCGGGAGATTCTCTGCCCCTTGAATCCCTCCCGGCGCATGATCACATAGCTGCAGATGATTCCCATTGCTGTCCAAGGTGTCCGGTCGGCCATACGGCTTTCCCGGGCAATCCGCTTGCACTGCTCCTTGATCTCTGCCGGTGTCAAATGTCTCTTCTTTCCCATGTATACCTCCTATGCAAACCGGAGCTGTCCGGTCTGCTCTGCCTTAATCATCATGTTAGGTGTGCGTTCTGCCACACACAGTTCCGGCAAATTTGCTCTGACCAATGCTGCCGGTATAGGCGGACAAACAGCGTTGCCACATCTGCGCACCTGCTCACTTCTTGGATATGTCTTGCCGGTGTAATCGTGGTCGATTATGTAATCCTCCGGGAATCCCTGGCATCCGTACAGTTCCCTAGGTTCCAACATCCGCAGTCCGATGTCTATAATCTGATAATCCACGCCCTCAATAGTCACAAGCCCAAATCTATCTCTGGATGTCACTGTATCAAGAGGCTCTTTTACATCCTGCCCGACTCCCTGACCATAGTATTTAATCAATGTGTGTGCTTGAAATTCACCGCTTGAAACGCCGCTGTTTGAGATATTCCGAGTTCTTTCCCTATCTTCGAAAACGACATTCCTTTGTCCCTCAACCTTTTTGCACTCTCCGAATATTTCTCTGGATAATTGCTGTAAGTTTTCAGACCTGTTTTTATCGCATGGGTAAGGTTCTGACTCCGTGTTACTACTTCCAGATTTTCCAACCTGTTGTCCTGTTTGTTCCCATTCTTGTGGTTGATATCCATTCCTTCTGGGATTGTCCCTACAAATATTTCCCACACTGCTCTGTGCGCAAGCATCAGATACTGTTTCCCATCCTTCCAGGCAACTACTCCCAGATACCCCGACTTCAAATTTACTTCCATTCTCCTTGGATCTACCGGAACTGTATCCGTTCCGTTGCACTGCTTGTTCGATATCTTCCAGAATTTCCCGTCTTTCCTTACTAGAATTATCCCTTGATCTATCTGTTCTTTTATTACATCTATTGCTTTCACAAACATCATACCTTTCTAGGAATGCTCTTACTTCTCCGAAGTGCCCACCGCCGGCATTTGCCGTCACAGTTCCAAGTGGTTCTCTTATATCCTGGCCTATTCCATTTTTATAAAACTTGCTCAGAAACGATGTAACCAGTCCATACCGATTTGATCCATCCACGGTCATAATAGGCTTTTCTATGCCTTGGCCCCTCAATCCGTTTGAAGCCCGTTGCTCAATCCGTCTTTCTCGTAAGAATGGTATTGAGTGAGTATCGGAGCAACCAAGAAGTTCTTATCTTTTGCTACAATGGTATGCAAAGGCTTCTCAATGCTGTATGCTCTAGGATTCTTTTGCCCTTTTGATTCTCCATACCCTATTTCGATGAGGAACGGATCTGCATTATCTACAACAAATTTCTTGATTCCACGTGCGATCCGCTCCATTGTCTTAGGAGCCAGTGGTCGTACCGCCCTGATCCCGTATTTCTCCTTGATCTCTTCTGATGTGTCAAAGATGCTGGGGCACGGCAGGGAAAAGTCCAACTGCGTGTATGCACCCACATACGGTTTTAAGAGACCAGCCTTAACAGCCTCACTGTCAGCTGGTCCATGTGTTGGCTCCGGCCAGATGATCGACTTGCCGTCACACCGCGCAATCATAAAAAATCTCTTTCGCATGGTGGGCGCACCGTAATCGGCTGCAACCAATTCCTTAAACTGCACTTCATAACCCAAATCTGTAAGCTGCTGCACAAATTTTTCAAAGGTTTTACCCTGTTTTGCCTTAATCGGATGATGCCGTCTATTAAGCGGTCCCCAGGTCTTAAACTCTTCCACGTTTTCCAACATGATCACCCTTGGTCGTACCAGTCCCGCCCACCTGCAGGCTACCCACGCAAGACCACGGATAAACTTGTCCTTCGGTTTGCCGCCCTTGGCTTTGCTAAAGTGTTTGCAGTCCGGGCTAAACCAGGCAAGACCTACCGGATGCCCATTGCAGGCTTCGACCGGATCTACCTGCCACACATCCTCACAGTAATGCTTTGTGTTAGGGTGATTAGCCTTGTGCATCCGGATAGCTTCCGGATCATGGTTGATGGCTATATCCACACTGTATCCGGTTGCCATCTCTATTCCAGTGGATGCGCCCCCGCCGCCGGCAAAGTTGTCAACGATCAGTTCTCCGTTAATCATGGCATCACCTCCGGGAAGTCTGATATGTCCATCTGCCCTTCCAGATTATCCGCAGCTTTTTCATCCGCTTCGCAGGCTGCCACCATTTCTGCATCCATGTCTTTCTCTTCCCCGACTTCAATGCAGAACACCGGTTGTCCCTGATCTGTTATTCCGAATGTGTTGGCATTCTCATATAGTTTTCTTTTTCTCGGATTCGCAAGAATAAAACTTACCGGTGCATCATCCGGAAATGTATTCAGATATTCTTTTAAGTCTTTATTTGTCATTTTTCCAAGGAGACCGCATATGCTTCACTCTGGCCAGAGTCTCGGCTCCTTTCTGCTTGACTAATCTATTTTTTTAATGTAAAGTATTATTTGGCATAGCTCAGTGGATAGAGCACACCTCTCATAAAGGTACGGTCGTGGGTTCGAGTCCCATTGCCCCTGCTAAAGGCACCTTCGGGTGCCTTTATTCGTTATATCATTTTATCTAAAGGCAATTTCATCTGCCCTTTACAGTTTCCACCAATCGTCGTCGGATCCCATCCAACACCGATGTACTCCAATACCTTTGCCCAACCGTAGTCGTTTCCATCAGCATCCTTGCACATATGGAACATCAGATAATCCCACTCTTTGGAATTGCTCTCATAGAGCAAATCAAATCTATGTGGCCGTTTCTCCATGTGTATTCCGAAACCACACATGCTGCATCCGGTACGCTGCGCTTTAGTAGTATACAGAGTTCCGTCCGGTTTCTTCTCAATAGTCCCGTATATCTCCGGGATCAGTGAATCGGGCATCACAAAATTCTCTGTAAGCCTGCCTTCACGTAATAACTGCTCATGGAATTCATCTTTCCATCCATTTCTCCATTGCTCGTCCATCTCCAGAACCAGGGACAGAATATCCTGTCGGTGGAATATAGCAAACGGTGCTGATCTGATTGTGGATGCTCCGAAGTAGTTACAGCCGTTCATCCGCAGGCTCTTGGCACGTCTGCCGCCCTCGGATGCCATTAGCCCTAAATACGGTACACTGTTATGCTCTTTTCCCCAGTCATCACAGTTCTTTTCTTTGAGGTAATAACAGCACTTGGACGATACCAAGAAATCAGGCTTCTGATAATCACATCCCTCGTTTTCGTTCTCATACCCACCGAACAGCTTCAGCCATCGATGATTAAGCTTCATTTTGGAATCTTTCTGCCAACCACCATATTCCCCAGTCTCCCCTGTAATAATGGCATGCCGCACTGTCTTATTCTTCTCGGATGGATTCTGCAGTAATTCTATCTTTGTTGCCACTTCCTTGGATATTACTGGGAATCCGAATTCCTGTATCACTTTCGGTTTGCTCCAATAGGTCCCGTCCTCTCGTTTCAGCGGTGGCACATTTATGATCCCGATTGCCCGATGTACCCTCTGAATGCTTTTATCTTCCAGATAGGATGCCGATACTCCCGGAACATCAATGTTACACACCTTTTTTAGGAATATGTAAAGGATGATGCTATCCAGTCCTCCTACCGATACATGGCAGTTCAACCCCCGCTTATCGCATTCCCGCCGAAACTCTTCCGCGCGGATCTGCGCATACTTTCTCTTAAATTCATACGGCTGCTTCTCTTTCTGCATGAAGGTTGCAATCTTCTGCTTCGTTCCCAGCCGTTCCATTCTTTCCTGTACGGATTCCACTTTCTTCTTGGAGTAAAGAGCTCTTTATCGCTGGCCAGCAAACCTCTCACTCCTTTCTAATCGTTGTCAATTTCTTTGAATATGTAGTTTGCAATTAGACCAGCTATAATTCCAATTATAAGTTGTTCTATCATGCTATCATTTCACCTCTCATTCTTTTCATTCTTCGAACGTTCATCATTAACATGATAGAATAACAGGTGATATGATTCACATTTTCTACATATTTTGCAATTTTTATATTTTTTTAATAATTAGTCTCACAGTGCTCCTTGTACATCCTGCCCGCCATCTGCACCAGATAATGCTGTAAGGCTTCTGCGACGCTGATTCGGTGCTTTACGCAGTATCTGTCAACATACCGTTTAAAGTCCTCGTTCTGCTCGTACAGGGCTGTGTAATCAATGTTATTCATTTGCTTCACACTCCTTCCGGCTTCTCACACCGCTCAAATTCAATAACCCACACCCACGGGTTAGCATCCCAACCGTAACGGTCAAGGTCGGATTTCTTGATGGTGGAATTCCATAATGCTTGCATAGCTCCTATTGGAGTTGTGTAGCAATTATGCATATCTGTTTCTTGCTTCCAGGTAAATCCTGTTGGACATTCATAATACTGTATGCCTTCACGTTTTGCTTGCTCATCGGTTATCTCCTGCAACCGCTCCACCCTCACATTCGTAACCTTAAGCCAGATACGTGCGGCTTCTTTCGGCATGTGGATGGATGGGTGCCACTTTATCACATTTCCAAGATGGTCAATGTTCTCCCCATCTGCCTTATATACATATCCAAAGGACAATTCCGAATACGATTCTCTCACGTACAATATATCGCCCGGGCATATCGGGCAGGTACGTTCTGCTATGCTCAACTTGATTTTGTGCTCTTTGTCTGCATAGTTATGTACTGCGTAGGTACGTTTTTCAGGATCAAAAAAATCCATATCTGGCACGGTATACTCATTGGCATCTTTGCAGATTCGACGCGTACATCTCTTTCTCCCGTCCAGAATCGCCCGAACCATTTCCGTATTGAATAAAATCGGCTTAATTGCCATCCGTTCCACCTGCCTTTACAATCTCCAACAAATCATCTACCAAATCCTTGACCTCGTACATCATCATAGTGTCGTAGGATTTTGACTGCTGCTCTGCTGTTTTATTTCCATACTTCGTACAGTCTCTAAGGAATGCTGTGCGTTCTTCCAACTGCTGCACAACTCTGTCCTGGTCGTAGGCGGTCGGCTGCTCATTCACTTCATCAATAATGCTATTAGTAACATCGTAGGCTGTCATATATCCGCAGATAGCTTCATTTGTCGCTCTTTCTTCTAGTACTTTAACCAATTTGCCTTCGTCAATCAGTCTTCCCATCGTTCGACCTCCTCTCAATACACTTTCTGCCCGCACCCACAATATCCCGGATAAGGCATTAGGTTATGACACTTTGGGCAGAAGTATTTTCCCTCGATAATCTCTCTTGAAATCGCTGTCTGCTTCTCCACAGCTTCACGGCATTCCTCCACCGTGCCTATCTGCCGGTACTGCTGTACTTCTTCCAGTGCCTTGATTGCCGTATCTACCGCTTCTGCCATACGCACTGGAATCATTCCACTATGAGGTCTAATATTTTGAAATTCTCTTATCGCTTCATTCTCCGTCATGATCTACCTCCAACAGTTCCGGATTATCAAATACATTGCCGACCACTCTAACAATTTTTCCCCAAAAGCTGTTACATGCCCCCTCTAATCCATCATCAATCAACACCATCAAATATCGTGCGGATTCTTCATCCCATTTGATTACGCAGGTTTCATCTTCACTTGCAACAAGATCATTTTCATATATCAGATTTCCATCGTGATCACTTATTCCAGTGCACTGGCAGATTGTATCCGGATCTACCTTAATAGTGTCCGGCACTATATTTGGATCATTTTTGATAATAAAACTACTCCCCCATGATGTTTCACATAATGCGCCTTTTACCCATTCATCGTTATCCATACGCTTTGCTTTGAATAAATGTCTTTCCAGCATCCTCTACACCTCCAATCTCATTTGCCCGTCGCACTGTTTCTTCTTAGGCTCCCGGGGCTTATATCCTCGCTCATTCTCCCCAAACGCATCAATGGGATTGAGAGCAAAACTGTGACACCGATTCGGAGACTTTGCCACAGCGTCACTCATGGTCTGCTGTTTCTCGCTGCAATAATTTGCATCTCCTACGCAGAGATAACAGCAATATCTACAGTACTGTGTCATTTATGATCCTTACTCCTTTCCGGAATCCTCGTTCTCTCTACCATCACTGGATAGCTGCAGTCATATGGTTTCGTGCGTCCGATGCGGATTGCCCGCACACTGGGATGCTTCTACATGTCATACAGTTCATCCTCACCATAAAATCTTTCACTCATGCACCGATGCCCTCTCTTCTCCATATCTTCCGATTGTCAGCAATGTAACCGATAAATCGGCATATTCCTTTTCCAGCGCCTTTAATTGCCCATCTATCTCATCCATACGGTTTACGACATACTCTTCAAAGGATGCCAGGTTATCCACCGCCTTGACCGTTTCCGACTGTTCCTTCGGTTGTGCCGGAGCTGGATGCTTAGGGGCTATGCTGTCACTAACAATCTCCAAAATCTTGGATTTAGGGCAGGCATTGAGCTCTGCAAGGATCTGTATCTGCGCTGCCTTATGCTTGGCTTGCTTATATCTCCGGATGATCTCCTCATTTGACATTTCCATCAGACCACCTCCGCTATCTGCCCCAGGTTGTTCAGATCAAGCCTTGTCCCATCCCGAAACTCCATGTACGCCCCATCAGCATTTACCGCGTAACCGTAGATCTCATGGATTGTATCCGGGTAATCATCTTCAAGCTGTACTCTGGATCCGATCGGAAGTTTATGTATCATGGCTACTGCCACATTAATCTTTCCCATCCGATTCCTCCTCGTATTTTTGATTCAACGCTCTGTAAATTCTGCATTTCTCATAATGTTTGTCGCAGTACTTGCTACGGTACTGCTCACGATCTTTGCCATAGTCAAACCGATTAATACACCGGGATCGGTCTATCAGACCTTCGCAGGTGATCCTCTGCTTATCACCTGAGAGGAAGAACGGGCATATTGCATTCACATCATCGTATGTTGACATCCTCAGCCTCCTCTCAGTTTGCCCTCATGGCTTTTTCAAACTCCGACATATCTCCGTAGTTCGATGTCATCATACCTTTGTTGGCATCGTACTTCTTCTGCGCTGGTGCCTCTCTGCTTTGCCAACTAGATCTTTCCCAAGTCCCTAACGCTGCTTTCCAGCTTTTCATTTTGTTTTTTCCAACCATCCAGCCATTGGACGTGTAATGATCAACAAAGGCCTGAGGATCAACCTTGTTCCCTCGTTCCTGGCAATAATCTCTCACCTCTTCGACAGTTGGTGGAACAAATTTTTTCTTAGATACGTTAGTATCTTCTTTTTTATTATTCTTTCCTTCTTTCTTTTCTTCTATTGTTGTCGTTAGAATGTCATTAGAATGTCGATTGTCTGTCGTTTGACTGTCATTTTGCATGTCACTCTGCTGATACTCACAGTAGTTTTTTACTGTAAATACGGTATATTTTGGATATGTTTTGCATGTCACTTCGCCTGTCGATTTTAGATGCGAAATTGCGGTCCTTACCTCCCGGATTGTCAGGGCTGTCTCCTCCGCCAGCTTGGGAAGTGATGACACGAAAGATCCACGGGGAATCACCTTGCCTTCAAATCTTCCGTCTTTCCAGTTTGCCCTGAGAAGCATATGGATAAATAACCGGCAGGTATTTATATTCCCGTACCATTCCCATTCCATGATTTTCCGGTTTAGTTTTATATACTCCACGTATCCCACCTACCCTATTCCGAAATCTTTCAACGACATCTGACCAGTATTCTCTGCTTTAGGTGTCAGGCACCGCCGTATAGCCTTACAGCGCTTGTTACAGCTGCTGGTCCTTGCCATCTCCCGGAAAAGATAAGCTTTGGCTTTCTGCCGGTCCTCATGGCTGCCGTCCGGTCTAAAATACCCATTGTCTATATTAATGATCAGAGTACCGCGGAGCAGAAGAGCCTCTTCCATTGCCTTCCGGATTTTTCGGTCACTCATTCTCGTATCAGATACCAGTTTTTCCCGGGATATCCGGTTCTTATATCCAAAAGGGATGTAGTTCTCGATCAGTATACTTATCACCTCCCGGGCGGATCACCGTCCGCCCTGACGCTAATAATGGCTGTTTGTGAGACACTCCATTACGTTACATGAACGGTTTCTTTCGCCCCGCAGGGCAGGTGTCGCAACCTTATAAGTAAGACCTTCCAAATTCTTGTATAAACTCCTCACGGGTCCCATAATGTTTCTCATAGTACCTCTGGCAATCCTGCTTCAACCGCAAATCAAGCCCCTTATTCGGGTTCATATGGACTGATTCTGGTCCCCAGGTATGTAAGGTAGGGTGCAGGGGTACCAGGAATCCTCTTTCCTCACTGGCTGCCTTTCGGCTGCCATTAAATATGTGATGGATATGAACCACATTCAAATGTGTAATATAACAATGGCTCATATCATCTGTAAGCACGCTCCAGCATTTCTTCATGGATTCCACGCTTTCATCATTTCTTCCAGTTCTGCCGGAGGAAGTGTTTCAATTCCAAGTTCCTTGGCTTCTGCTACGATTCCGTCAATAAAGTGACTCATTTCCTTCGTATCGTAATCACTGGATCCCTTAATCATGGCGTAGGCATTGAATGTGCCGTTGGTCTTAATCATCATCCAATGACCGGTTATCCGGCTCATATCTACACATGCCTTCACCGTAACGGTAATAGGAACACCATCTACCTCCTCCAGCACACCGTAATCTTTCAGCATTTTCTCGTAGATCTCTTCTTTCGTGGTCGGGTACTCCTGCGCATCAGCGATCTTGGTCATGAGCACCCACGCATATGCATTTGCATCCAGAGATCTCTTCTTGCGCCACTTTTTCACAGTAATCACCAGCTTGTCCAGATCTTTAATACTGTCATACTGGCGGGACACTTCATCGATAGAGTCAGCCTGGAATGCAATATTATATTTTCCCGTAGCAAAATCCATTGTAATTCCAGCTACTTTACCGGTAAATTCCATCAAGTAGCCTCCTTAGTGGGCATGTTCTTAGCCTTCTGCAGGAAGTCTTTGATCTGCAGGTCTGACAGTTCATACACATTCTCAACTTTATATGTCTTGCAAATAGAAACAGCCGAATAGCCTATCCTTTTTAACTCCGCCTCTACCGGTGCCAGCCTTTTCTGGTCAGCTTCCGTTTTATCCGGTTGCTGTGCAGGATCCGTATACTTGGTTTTATCCGCATCCCAGTACACATCCGCTCCGATACCAAGCTGCTTACAGGCTACGGAGATTGCATCGGTGGTAGCCATCTTATAGCATTCATCCGACACATAGGCACCGCCCTTCTGCTGCTCCACGAACATTGCACCGCCAACGCCAGAGATAGGTTTCGACCACTCATCGCCAACCTTGATGTACAGCTGGATATTCACAAACGCTGCCACTTCCGAACCGGACGGTTCCAACCACTGTCTGGCGACCTCGTAATACCATCCTATTCCGCAGGGTCCAAACTGCTCTGTAAGTGCCTTGATCCGCCACATCGGATTGATTTCCGTTTTGCCTTTCAATCTTCCGCCGGTGATAGGGCGCTGCGCTTCTTTGGGCACCTTTTTCACCGCATTATAAATTTTCAGATTATCTTCCATCAGATCAGCTCCCAGTCAATGCCAACGCTTGTCAGATACATCTCCAGTTTCTCTTTCGCTTCTGCTGTCAAAGCAAAACGATACTCATACAGGTTACTTTCTCCTTCCAGATCCTGCGGGATCATAGCATCGATTACTTCCTGCGCAGCCTCTTCTTTTGCCAGTTCTACCGCAGCCTGTTTCTCCGCTTCTGCCGCCGCAAGTGCCTCCTGCTTTTCTCTTTCTGCTCTTTCAAGAGATTCTCGTTCCCGCCGCTCTGCTTCCAGCTTTGCACGCTCCTCCCGGCGGATGCGTTCCTCTTCTTCCCGGCGGATGCGTTCCTGCTCTCTCGCAATGATCTCTTTCTGCTGCTGTTCATACTGGTTGATGTAAAGGATCGTCTTCGTCAGGTCAAAAGATGCCAGGAACATTGCAATAGCTTTCTCCTCTACGTCAGAGTGCATCTGACGGATGGCGTCCAGTCCCTGCTTTACACTTTCCTTGCGATCCATCATCTCTCTGCGAATCTGTGTAGGATTTGTCGTCGCATTCTCCCATTTGCTGTTATAGATCTTATTCAGCGGCAGTTCTTCCTGCATGTCGCCCATGCATTCCAAATATAATTCCTTGATCTGTTCCTTTTTCTCCTCAATGCGGTGCTGTTCAAAGGCCGTCACCTGATCATTGATAAAATTGATGGGCTGATCATACATATCTGCCAGTACCTTTGCCCTGGCAGCAAATTCTTCCAGTGGCTTCATGTATTCATTACGTACCTCTTTCACACGGTCCGTAAAGGCTTTCTTTTCCTTCCGGAGACTGGCCACAGTTGCCTTTGCTTCTTTCTTACTATCTTCGGTAAATACCACATTGCGATATTCTTCCAGCCTTTCATTCAGATAAGCTTTTGCAGCATTAAAATCACAGCTGATCTCTCCTGCCTGCTGCTGTACCTGTACTTCGTAACTCTCCATCATTTCTTTCCTCCATTTCATATGCTTCGTGTTGTCTCTTATAAAGGTTCTCCCGGTGGAGTCCAAGTTCCACCAGTTCCTGTTCCATCGCATCACCCATGTACCATCACCATCTGACCATCAGATTGTTCCGTATATCTTGCCCGGATCAGCTGATTGAGTTCCTTCCTCTTCTGCAAGCTCCGGACTTCCATCCGCCGGAGATCTTCCTGCCGGCAGTCATAGCAGACACCGTTTACCAGTTCCCCGGCATCACACATCCCGCCGCAGCCATAACATCTATACTGATACATTGTCTCTTCCTTTCTTCTCATCCATAAGCATATCAATTGTGGCACCGGCAATTCTAATTGCCATGTCTTCCGGTTCTTCACCTAACGACTTAGCTGCTGCCTTAGAAACAGCCTTCAATATCGCACCTGCTCCAGCTATAAGTTCTAATAACTCTCCTTCAGCCTTAATTGTGCCAATGTGGTTCTCCTTGTCACTTTCATACATCAGTATTGTTTTTTTCATTGCATTTTTCCTTTCCGTGCCGTATAATAGGCACATAAATAGCATTTGTGTGTTATTTTTAGGATTCCAAACTTTGGTCGGTGGGGAATCCTATTTTATTTGTCCATCTTCTTTCATGGACAAATATGCGCAAGCATATCCAACTCCGGCACATGCCAGTGTTGATATGTACATGCCTGCTTCAAAAAATCCTGCTGGAAGAATAAACAGCATTATAAATGCCACTGCTCCGAGCAGATTCGGCAGGTTAAATATCTTTCTCAAGTTCTCACCCCTTTCTGAAATGAATGCTTGTCCGCACCCTCTACGTGATGCCCAGTTACCGCACTGGACACCACACTAAAAAGGCTAATAAGAGGGGAGGTGGTGCTGTCAGAAACACCACGTACAGGGCACGGCACGAAATCTTTAGTCAAATTTCATCTGCATTAGCTTTGCCATCATTTCCTCCGGCAGATCTCCGCCAGCCAGTTCTCCGACCGGAGCATTCAGGATCTCGGCAAGGTCCCACAAGTCTCTCAGCCGCATGGATCCCGGGTCCTCAATTCGGTTCGATATCGTCCGCGCCTGCACATTCTGCCGGACAGCTATCTTAGCTTCAGACACATTGTGCAATGCCATATGACGCAGGATCCCTGCCTTAGCTCTGGATGCATAATTTTTACGGGATTCTTCCGTCTTTAAGAAATTCGATTTCGGCATTTTTTCACTTCCCTTCGTTTTTCCAAGATACCCATTTCGATAAATCGAAATAATTCCAATATTGCACAGTCAATACCGTTTTCTTATAATGTAGTTAGAACAAACGTTCCCAACACTATTTTAGAAAGGAGGTAATAACCATGCCCAGAAACACAAAACAGACTTCCACTCGCGCTGCTTCTGCTGCCTCTAAGGTTCTTCGTGACGGTCGGACCAGCAAGGCTTCCAAAACTGCTGCCGGAAGTGCTCTGTCTCAGACACCTTCTAAGAAGAAAAAATAGTCTGTGACCTGAAAATCTGGTGTAAGGCTGTCGCAAGGCCTTGCACCTTTTTTTCATCAAAACAAAGTTTCTCATACCCAAGCAGATCACATACTGCATGCAGAATCTCATGCATTAGCACCTGCTCTTTCAGTTCCTGGGGCATATTCTTGTCAATCTTGATAACACCAGTGAGAAAATCAATTTCTCCTTTTCGCTGTTCTTCCTTATTGACTACTTCTACTTCCATGATCTGATATGTCACACCCAGAATGTTGATTTTGTCTGGCACTCTCTATCCCTCCTTTCCTACTGTTGATACGTCCGCAAACTAGCTTTTGGCTAGTTTGTCAGGCAAAAAAATATCATCCATTGTACATTTATAAATGGTACACAACTTCGATAACTGTAAAGCATCTGGTGATGTATAATTATTTTCCCAGTTTATCAGTGTATTTGGAGATATATTCATTATTGCTGCTACTTCTTTCTGATTCATATTTGCATTAACTCTCAATGCTTTCAGTGAAACTTTCAAGTTTATACCACCGCCTTTCTGTTTTACATTATACTCGCTTTTAGCTAGTTGTCAATACTAAAAGTTAAAACTTTTGCATTTTATATTGCTTTATTTTCGCTTTTAGCTTATAATCAAAATAAATGGAGGTGCTAAAATGTCAGACGAAGAATATAAGAAAGTGTTTTCAAAAAATTTACTTCATTTTTTGGAAATAAATGGAAAAAGTCAAGCTGATCTCTGTAAATATATGGGTGTTTCTTCCGCCACAGTATCAGACTGGTGCAATGGGAAAAAAATGCCGCGTATGGATAAAATTCAATCTATATGTAACTGGCTTCGTATTGAGAAATCAGATTTACTGGAAAGTCATTCTGAAACTTCTGCATCCTATTATTTCAATGAAGATGCCCGGGACATGGCACAGTTTCTTTTTGAAAATCCAGAATATAAAGTACTCTTCGATGCTTCCCGGAAGGTTAAACCAGAGGACATCCAATTTGTAAAAGAAATGATAGACCGAATGAGTAAGCTAGATTAAGTCCTTTTATCGGGACACTATACTTGCTATCGTACATATTGAGGAGGTGTCCTATATGGAAATCAGATCAGTGTTGGCAACAATGCCATGCAATATCAAAGCCTATGTTGTTGCAAACGCAGATATGAGCTTTACCATCGTTCTAAATGATGCTTTGTCCTATGAACAAAATCGCAAATCATATCTGCATGAATATGCTCACATTATCAATGGCGATTATGATAGGAAATGTTCGGTAGATGTAATTGAAATCCAAGCGCATAAATAGCGATGAAGGAATTGGTATGAATCTTATTAGAAAACTATTAGATTTATTGAATATGGATAATTGGAATAGGAATAGGGATAATGATAATACTATTACACAAATAAAATTACGAGGAAAAGAAAACTCATCAAATACCAATAACATTAACAGCCAAATTTCCTCAATGAGCATCGATCAGATATTTGACCAAATTAAGTTTTTTTGGCGGAGAAACAGTATTAATCAAAATAAAAAAAGCTATCGTAAATGTACTCGTAAGGAGAAACAAAATTACGCGTTGATAGATATATTATCTTGTTTTAGAAAGCATGCCAGATCTGCCGATAATTTTTCTGATATGACATTAGCAGAATTAGGAATAACAAATTGGAATCATTTTTTCCGTTCTCTTCTGCAAATGGATTATGTACGACCTGCTAACATTTCTGAAACAATAGATGCTAAATACACAGTCAGCGATTTAAAAATAATAGCTGATAGCTTAGGATGTAAAAAAACTGGTAAAAAATCTGATTTAATTGAAAGAATAATTCCAATGTTATCACAAGATCAAATAA
>ERZ859776.566-NODE-566-length-17339-cov-2.106283_pt1 | contig 17339 bp, 17 predicted proteins | sample MGYA00509987_ERZ859776 | MGnify/ENA primary metagenome ERZ859776 (study PRJEB30046, sample SAMN00715146) | human gut metagenome | study: EMG produced TPA metagenomics assembly of the A metagenome-wide association study of gut microbiota in type 2... | reverse complement strand
CTGGAACTTTTAAGTATCTATTTCTTATAATATTACTTATCAGCCCAAAGCACGATATGCTTATTGTAGCAGTCCTTTTTTAGCCCGGTCCGGCAGTGCACCGCCGCCTTTTTATTTTGCGTCTTCACATGCAACCGTATCCAGAATAGTACGGATTCTTTCTATATAAGAGTGCTTCTCCCGCACCTTGCGGTATCCGTTCCATGCAATCCGCTTACGCTCCTCCTCGTGTTCCAGATAGTAACCCACCTTCTCGCACAGATCTTCCAGACCGTCGAAGCAGACGAGGTCTTCCCCCTCCTTGAAATAGTACGGAATCTCTGCCTGGTAGTTCGTCAGAAGAAAGCCCCCGCAGCCAAGTACATCCCAGATGCGCAGCGGAATGCCGCTCTTGATGTTCGGTATCGTAAAGTTCAGGTTGATCTTCGACATGCGGAAAACCTTCGGCATCTCACTCCAGTAGTCCACTGACCCGCAATACTGAATCCGCAGCAGATCACTGACATCGCTGTTGCTGTAAACATTGACTTTGTAATGCTTTGAAAGTTCAATCAGCGCCCTTCTCCGCTCGATCTCTGCAATCTTAAATCCAAGCACGGTTGTCTGGAAAATCAGCCCCAGATCCGAAAAAGATCCCTCGGATTTTTCCAGCTGAAAATATTCCTGCAGCTGTTCGAGAATGTTCGTGGTCAGCATCGGCTCCACGATATTTGCTCCGCTGATGTTCAGCTGCGCCTCCATAACAGCATCAAAATATCCCCTTAAATACTCCGGCAGCCTGTTTTTGATCTTGTCATAGGAATTGCGCTCATAGAGGCTTCCCACAAACGCCACATCCCCGCGGTATTTCTGCATCTCCGTACCCTGTGCCGCTTTCCGTCTTCCCGCTTCCCCGGTTCCCTCCGGCACAGTTCCTGCAGTTTTCATTCCTTTACGCACGATTCCTGTAGTTCCATCTTCTTCCGGTACAGTTCCCGCAGTTTTCATTCCTTCATGCGCAGCTCCTGTCGTTCCGGCTTTTTCCGGCGTAATTCCTGTCTGCCCGTCTCCGGAGTCTTCGGTTTTTTCCGGCGCAATTTCTGTGGTTCTGGTTTCTTCCAGCATAATTCCTGCCTTTTCGTCTCCAACGATTCCCGCTTCTTCCGGCGCCCCGAGCAGCGCATCCATCCGCTCCGTATCTACCGCCAGCGGGAGATACCAGATATGTTTTACGCCCATCCCGCGGAACTCCAGGTAATTCGTCTTATCAAACGTAAAAATGTAATTGCAGGCGTGGAACACCGATTCATGGTACATACTGATCAGCGGATTGTCGCACGTCCAGGAAACATAGTTCACGCCTGTGCGCTCACAGACATTCGATATCAGCGGGAAATAGTTCACCGTAAAGACCATATCGTAATGCGTTCCCCGGATCTTCTCCTCGATCACCCGCTCAAATTCAGGACTTACGTCATAACTTCCAAGTTCCTGCTCGATATTGTCCACCGTATGCCCAAGCAGAAGGAAGGTCTGCTCGATGTCTCTGTAATTATATGCTTTCCATCGGTACATCAATATGTGCATAGCTGTCCATTCCTCTATCCTATGTATTACCTTCTTTGCGGCACTGCGCGCAGAGACTTACCGCCTTTGTTCGCCTTACCGCGCGCAGAAGCTTACATTTACCGCTCCCATCTTCGCCCTTGTGCATCCGTCAGGTCAGAAAGCATTCCTTCAGATACTCCGCACGGCTTTTCCACGTATGGTTTTCCTGTGCGGCAAGATATCCACAATCTGCAATCTCCTGTGCCTGTTCCAGATGTCCAAACAGATCAAACACCCTCTCCGGCAGCGTCCCGAGCTCCTGCCGCCGGAACATCACAAGCTCCCTGCCATCAGTAAATTCCCGGCGCAGATACGTGGAATCGTCAGTAACCACTACCGCTTTCGCCAGCATTCCGTTAAAAATCCGGTCGTGTGCTCCCGCCTTAAACCAGGTCATCGTATTCAGCACAATTTTGGCATCGTTCATAAACGGAAGAATCTCCGGCGCAAGCACTTTTCCACGGTAATCAAGATACGGGCTGCCGCTCCACTCGCACTGATCCCATCCCGTACCGTACGCCGTGACCCGGATTCCGTTTTCCACCAGAATACGCACCGCCTGCTCCCTGAAAAACGAAGTGGCGTAGGAGTCGATAAAACGCATCTGCACAATGATCTCCTGCACGCGCTTGTCCGGGATATCGCTTCGCCGGTCTTTCAGGTACTCCTCTATGACTTCCTCCGTCGTCCGGTCTGGATGGTGCACCAGCTCCGCCAGCACATCCCCTGCCATCTGCTGTCCATCCACTTCCGGGATGGAAGACAGATCCGGTATCATTTTTGCCACCGTATAAATCGGAAGCGCTCCGGCATACAGAACGTCAATCCCTCTCTCTGCAAGCAGCTTGTGCCGGTTCCCCAGCTCCACGCCCGCATGCGGAAGGAAATCCACCTGTCGGATGTTCTTAAAATACCTGCGGATGTACTTTACATGATTACGGTCCGTGCAGAGCACTACCGACGTCTCCGGTGCCAGACGCAGCGGTTTCTCATAGTGAAACGGATGATCCATCAGAATGTTGAGATACGGGATGCCGTAATATTCCCAGACATTTCTGGCCCCACCCTTTTGTATACACGCATCGTTCTCCCGTACGCTCTGTGCCGGCGCAGGCACCTCCATATCCAGATTGTATCCCAGATTATTAAATGTCACACATGAAAATTCACGCTCCGGCGAGCCGCTCTCCGCAAGCACAGAAAGCAGTGCATCCTTGCTCTGCGGCAGCCGCGCGTCATACACAAAGGACGCATAGCCCATCGTCTCAAAAGCTTCCCGCAATTTTCCGGTAAATAAATCAAGTGTGTCGTATACACCGATAAAATAAATAATGGTATGCTTCAAGATACTCTCCTTCTATGAACCGATCAGAACCTTTTTTCCGTCAAATGCAAATCCATATTTTCTGATCCGCTCTCTTGCAATTCCGTCTGCCACAAGCTCTGTCTCATATTGTTTCTCTTCTATCTGCTGCAAGGCCCTTGCAACGCACGCTTTCATATTCTCGTCTCTCTCCCGGTCAAAAACCTTAAATTCCATAATGTAAGAATTGCAGTTTTCTTCCCGCGCGCGGAGAATAATGTCATATCTTCCCAGACCACTCTCCCTGTTTGAGCGTATTGAAAACTGATCTGATAAATCTGCCAGCAATCCAAGCACAAAGCCATGATAAAAACGCTCTGTCTCATCAATATTACCACGCCCTGTGCCTGTGTCAAAGTAACTGAAGGTGGATAGCGTGACCATATTCATATAGTAGTTCATCTCTTCTATATTATCATGCAGCAACGCTCTTCTGAAATCTCCATAGCCAGTATCCAGATCGTTAAACCATTCCCGTATAATGCGCCGAAACACAATCTTCACTTCTTTGTTCGTCAGCATCAGCACATATTCCTGATCGTTCTTTTGGTTTACGCGTAAATACCCCGTCGCATATAGAAGGCTGAAAATAGCCGATTCCCGATATTCCAATTGTGCAAAGTCCAGTTGCTCGTCCATCTCCACATGTAACATCTCTCCTTCAAGAAGCTGTTCCATCGCCATCTTCATATTCTTTGAAGACTTTCGGATTAACGAACTCACCAGTTTATTATTACTTGTATTCGCCCAATAAATATCAAAGATCCCCTCTGCGTCGATAAACTTTGTGATCGACCACGGATTATACATATCCCTGCGCTGTCCAAATGTAAATCCGTCATACCATTCTTTTACTTTTTCCCTGTAATCGAGCAGACCTACTCTGGCAAGTCCCACCTTTACCTCTTCTTCCGTAAAGCCAAATGCCGTCTCATATTTCGTACTCGTTTGTGTGACCACATCTATATTATTGAGGTCGGAGAAGATAGATTCCTTGCATATTCTGGTAATGCCCGTCAGCAATGCTCTCCCCAACGATGGATTCGTTTTAAAGGAATTATTAAAAAAAGCCCCCACAAACGCAGTCATTTCATCCCAAAAGCTATTAAAGTAAGCTTCCTGAAGCGGTGTATCATATTCATCCAGTAAAATAATCGGCTTCTGCCCATAATACACATAGAGCAAATCCGTCAAAAGCCGTACGGACTGCGCAGCCGTGGACGCATCCATGTCCCATGATATTCTGCCAAAATCCTGTCGTTCCCTTTCCGTGAACCGCGACATGTCAAGTATCCGCTCAAAGCGGCGATATACCTCTACAATACCATAATTTATCTGCCGAAGCACCGCCTCAAACGTTGTCCCCTTAACACCTGCAAATGACAAAAATATAACGGGGAAACGCCCTTGCAGCTTGTGATAGCTTTTCTCTTCCCAAACCTTCAACCCCTCAAATAAATCCGCACGATTTTCATAGAACACGGAAAAAAAGCAGTTCAGCATGCTCAGATTCAACGTCTTGCCAAAACGTCTGGGTCGTGTAATCAGCGTAGTCGTCTCGCCAGATTCCCACCACTGCCGGATAAAATCCGTCTTGTCTACATAAAACATCTGATCACGTCTTAACGCCTCAAAGTCCTGAATGCCAACCGCAACGCTCTTCTTGCCTGTAATCCGAACGGTGTACGCTCTCATGCGCCGCAAACACTCCTCTTCTCCAGGACGTTCTACATCCACTGGAATCCACCAGCGGCTGCCTTCTTTGTATGCACCTTCAATCTGCCCGTTTGCGCACCAGTAATTTACCATACGCTTCGTGACAGACCATTCTGTGGCTTTCTGTCTGGATGTCATATATTGCATTGCATGCCCTCCCCTAACTGCCCCAATTATAAGCCCGCGGGCGGGAAATTGCAACGTCATTTCCCATTTACTTCCCATTTATTTCCCGATATGCCCTTATCCTTATATCACATGCAAGGATTTAATGTAGGCTTCCACTCCGGCTTTGTTATGTAAATTATAAACCCGATCCATCTGTCCAAAATATTCACGAATAAAATGGCAGGGCTCCCGTTGTCCCTGCCATCTTCTTTTAAGCATTTTCGATATCGCTATCATCCTTTCCGCAGCATCAGAGTCAATAACTCTTTCACAACCTCCGATGTACCTGCTCCCAGAATAGCCTGAAGTGCTGTTTTTCCTACGCTCTGCATATAAGCCTTTAAACCGGATAAAATCCCCACTGCCAGTAATGCCAGTCCCATTACACTTAACGCCTCGATCCCTGTCAAACATAGCAGAAATCCAACTGTAGCCTCAAATACAACTCTATTTGCATCCCCTCATATATCCAGACACGAGCACGACACTACCCTTACATAACCAGATCGTAGCTTTCCGCTATCATCCGCTTTACATCTCCATCCGGCACACTGCCGTCAAGGATGACCGTATTCCAGTGCTTTTTATTCTGATGATAACCCGGAATGACTGCTTCGTACGCTTTCCGCCAGAAATCAATCCACTCCGGATCTGCCTTGACGTTAATCCGCATCTGCCCCTGATATTCATAAGTCCAGAGAAATGCCCGCTTATTTTTCCGGCAGCGCACCAGCACCCAGTTTGGATCGTGAAACGGTGTGTCCACATAGACATCCGGAAATGACATTCCGTATTCCAATGCTTCTTCTCTCGTTGTCATAGCTTTTTCTTCTACCTCCGCCCCAGCTCGCGTATCCGCTCCTCTGCCGGTGCATAGCCGCCGCACTTCCGGTAATAGGCAAGCGCCTCTTCCTTTTTCCCGAGGCACTCGTAGATGACGCCGATGTTATAGTCCGCCCGGTAGGAATTCACTCCCTGTGCCCGGCACTCTGCATGCCCGGCCGCCTTCTCAAATTCACGCACTGCCTCTGTGAACCGTGCGTTTTTCATATAAATCAATCCCATCAAAAACTGAAAGTCCGCACTTTTTCCGAATTCGTCATAGATATTTTCAAAAAACAGCGCCGTCTGCTCCTGCCCGCTGTTGATTAACGCATATCCGTACGTCTCCACCATGTCAATCACGTATTCCAGTGCCGGGTTTAGGTCAAACGAAAGCCCCTGGCGCACCCCAGCAGCACGCCGAGCCGTATTCTCCCATCATATAATAGCTCTTGCCGAGCTGATACAGAAGATACGGAATCTGCCCGCTCCCACGAGCGTCCGCATCTGTTCCGGCTGTCCCTGCCTTTGCGCCGCCGTCTTTCGCCCCGGCATTTCCATCCCAGCCCAGCTGCTTTAATTCCTGCTCCAGCAGGCGGATGTTGCGCTTTGCCTTTTCTTTTTTCTGCTGCTCGGGCAGATCGTGCAAGATCACAACCGGCGTCTCATACGTCTCATAGCTCTGCTCCGTGCCATGCAGGGGCATCACCTGCTCATGAATCCTGCCCTCATAATGAAAATATTCTTTTGCGAATATGCGGTTGATCCACTCCCGGTTCTCCTGTTCCTCCCCGTTTCTGTGAAACACATTCCGCCTGCGGATCCGGCCGACCGCCCCCGGATGCGCGGCAATCTGTTTTTCCAGTACGGACAGATCCAGCTGCTCTGCAAACTCGTCGCTGTCCAAAACCAGTACATAGGAATGTGAGGCATTTTCTATCGCAAAATTCTTTGCCGCCGAAAAATCGTCGCACCACGGGAAATCATACAGCCTGTCCGTATAACGCGCCGCAATCTGTTTCGTGCGGTCCGTCGATCCGGTATCCACCACAATCGTCTCCAGACCGTACGGAGCAAGCGCCTTTAAGCATCGGTCGATATTCTGTTCTTCGTTTTTTGTAATGATACAGATGGATAGGTTCATATCACGTACCTTTCATACTATAAGTTCGCCGACTCATCCTGGCCGCTTATCTGCCGGCTTCCCTCAAACGGTTCCTATCTTTTCCAGGACATTCTTTTCAAAAATATCATAGCTGTAAATTGTTTCGTAAACCTTTCTTCCCCGTTCTCTAAGCTCCCCTAAATCAGCAAATTCCCGCACCATATATTCCAGCTTATTCCTCAGATCATCTGCGTTTGCATTTTCAAATACAAAACCATCCCACCCGTCTTTTAAATATCTGGATACACCGGTGCCGCTGGAACAAATGCATATTTTGTGATACATGAGCCCTTCCACTATGGTAGCCGGCGTTGCGTCCTCTCTGGATGGCGCCACCACTGCATCCACGTCATAATACAGCTCCAGTAATTTTTCTCTTTCCACGAGCGGATGAAGTTCTACATTTTGATATTCTTTTGCAAGTGTTTCTATCATCTGATATTCTTTTGCATTATCGTTTCTGAGTTCACCCAGAAATACGAATTTGCATTTTTCCCGCAACCCGGCATCCATACTCTTTATTGCCTGCACCAGTATGTCCTGCCCCTTCATTTCGCAGACTGTCGAAGGACAGATCACATTGATATGGTCACGCTTCCAGTTATCCCCGGCTGACACATAGCAATCTGACAGACCAAACTCCAATATTTCCGTCTTTATCCTGTAAAAGTGATAAAAATTTTCTGCCGCAACATGTCCAGCAGAAAAAATCCTCGCATATTTTGCTGCAAACTGGTAATACTCTTTCATCTCCTGGCGTCCTTCATAGGCCAGCGTATTTTCATGTATCCACCAATAAACCGGCATCCTGCCTGCCAGTTTCACAACAAACGGGAGCGCCAGCGTAGTATTTGCCACTGCAAAATCGAACTCCTGAACAATCATATCGCGTAATGCATCTGTTATTTCTCCGCTTATAAGAACGGATATCCCCGCTTTCTCAAACTGCGTCCGCATCGCTCCATCCGACGGGGATAATACTACTACATTATACTTTTTGCTCAAAATCTTTCCCATTTCGCACAGTACCGTCGGCGCGCCCCCCACCTTCATCTGATGCGAAAATAACAATACATTCTTTTTCATAAAGTCTCTCCAATGAAAGATTACCCTTCGTCTCCGCCCAAAACTTCCGTTATCTGTTCCGCCGCATAACAAATATCATCTTCTGTCAGTTGCGTGCTGCTCGGAATATTTAAAACAGTCGCACTGTAGCAGAGTGCTTTCTCTATCTTATAAGCAATATTCTGCCGGTACGGCTTCTGCTCATGAATCAGCCCCCATATTGCACGCGTCTGTACCCCGCGTTCCTGTAAAGCCCCGATTATATCGCGCATGTCCTTTCCCTGCAGCCGGTCTTCCCGTAATTGAAGTGAATAAAACCACTGGTTGGAACATGTTCCCTCCCGAAACGGGAGCAGTGTTCCAAAAGAAACCTCCCGGAATCGTTCCTTATACAGAATATAATTCCTGTGTTTTGTCTCTATGAACTGCTGCAATTCCTCCATCTGCGCAACGCCAAGTGCCGCCTGCAGATTCGTCATCCGATAATTGTATCCAATTTCATTATGGATGTAAAATTGCGGATCATCCTTTGCCTGTGTAGAGAGATATTTCAGATGCTCCACTTCGTCTGCACATCTCGCAGTGACAGCGCCTCCGCCGCCGGTCGTAATGATTTTATTTCCATTGAAGGAATACACGCCGAAATCACCAATCGTCCCCGCATATCGCCCCGCAAGCTTTCCCGCCGTATAATGTGATCCCAATGCCTCCGTGGCATCTTCCACCACCCTCAGATGATATTTTCCGGCAATGCTCATGATTGCTTCCATATCGGCGAGATTGCCGAATACGTGTACCACAATGACCGCTTTTACCACTCTGCCGCTCTTCTTATGTACCAGCTGCTGCGCTTCCAGTCTGCATTCTTTCTCACAGAACTCCGCTAATTTTTCAGGATCGAGACACAGACTGTCGTCACAGTCCATAAAAACCGGTTCTGCAAATTGATAGCGCACCGGATTTACCGCAGCAATAAAGGTTAAAGTGGGAACTAGCACCATGTCTCCCGGCTGCACACCGCACTCCACGAGTGCAAGGTGCAGTCCGGATGTGCCACTCTGGCAGGCAGCAACCCTGTCCACCTTCAAGAATTCTGCCAGCTGCTGTTCCAGCCTGATAATATAAGCGCCGCCTGTAGATACCCAGCCCTGTTCCAATGCGTCATCTACATATTTTTTTTCATTCCCGTTAAAGTTAGGAATGGATAATGGCACAAACCGTTTCATTCTCTTCCTCTCTTCTGTCCGATCTATATATTATAAATATCTGTTTTGTAAACATCCATGTGCTGTCTGATCCACTCGATCGTCTCCGCAATCCCCTGCTCAAACGTATATCTCTGCTTCCATTCCGTCAATTCCTTTAACTTTGCATTCGATCCCAGCAGACGATTTACTTCGCTCTTTTCCGGTCGAAGCCGCTGTTCATCACATATAATTTTTGCCCCGGGATTGATCTGCCCGATAATCTCCTGCGCAAGTTCTCCGATCGTAATCTCCTGCTGCGTCGCAATGTTGATCTCCTGACCGATTGTCTTCTCAGACTCCGCGATCGCAATAAATCCTGCCGCCGTATCTTTTACATAGTTAAAATCCCTTGTAGGGGTCAGGGAGCCAAGCTGAATCTCTTCCTTCCCTGCCAGCAGCTGTGTAATAATGGTCGGAATCACCGCCCGCGCGGACTGTCTCGGACCATATGTATTAAACGGTCTGACAATGGACACCGGCAGCTGAAAGCTTCGGTAGAAGGTCTCCGCCCGCCGGTCGGCTCCGATCTTAGTTGCCGAATACGGCGACTGTCCCTGGAACGGATGCTTTTCATCAATCGGTACATACTGCGCCGTTCCATATACCTCCGATGTGGATGTCACCATCACACGTTCTGTCTGCAGTTCACGCGCCGCCTGCAGTACATTAAGCGTTCCCTTAATATTCGTGTCCACATAAGAATCCGGCGAATGGTAGCTAAACGGAATTGCAATCAGCGCCGCCAAGTGAAACACGCCGTCTACTCCCCGCATCGCCTCCCGAACACCATTGGGATCCCTCACGTCTCCTGCAAAAATCTCTATCTGATCCAGCTTTTCCTTTGGCAGTGTATCCAGCCATCCCCATGTATTAAACGAATTATAATACACGAATGCTCTCACATCATAGCCTCTCTCCAATAAGCTTTCGGTTAAATGACTCCCTATAAATCCGTCCGCTCCCGTCACAAGTACTTTTTTCATCTCAATCCCTCTAACTGTTGTATTGCAGGTTCATAATTTCCACATTCCAGATAACAGGCTTTTGCTTTCTCCATATCCCCTCTGCTTTCATATATCAGTCCCAGATTAAGATATGGCCATTCGGAATTTGCGCCTTTATCTATCACAAAATTTCTGCGCGTTGCTTCGCAAAAACTCTGTTCCGCCTGCTCTATCATTCCATTATTCATATAAGTCAATCCCATAACATAGCAGTAGTCCGCATTATAGTTTAAATCCTTATAACACGACGCGAGATCCAACGCCCGCTGTGCCTGCCCCGTCCGAAGCAGTGCGTATCCGTACCGCACGACCAGCCACACAACATCCCACAGCCTCGGGTCAAGATCCTCCTCCAGCAGAACCTCTGCCTCTTGTATGAATTTTTCATACTTTTCTTCCACAAAGTCGAACTTTAAAAGTTCCACCTGTCTTGCAAAATATTCATAGCGTATGCTCCGCTGCCTGCTTAACTCTTTTTCCGCCTCCGTATATTCTTTATTGGCATCTGCAAGATTTACACGGCTTGCAGACAGTGATTTTATATCCATAAATTTATACTCAGGTGCATTTATCAGCGCATCTACCGGCTCGTACCGGCTCGCACCCGGTATTAAATTCATTGTTTTGGTCCACCCGCACCAGCAATAAGGCGCCCTGCAGCCTGTTCCAACCGGTTCCAGCATCAGTTCCTGTTCTATATTCTCGAAGAAATTATACTTCGGTCCGGCATTGCGCAGACATTGTGAATACATTCCCGTCGTAAAATCAACCTGAAAGCACCAGCTTCCCGCATAACAAAATTGATGGTTGTCCGTATGTTCAATGTCATAAATACTTTCTGTGTTGAATGTAGGAAATGCCTTTTTTATATTGTGATAATATGTATCCTTATCATACTTTGACAGTATTCCAACCGTATTCCCTGAATTATCACATTCCCTTGCGGGGCTTATATTCGGTGTCACGCCGCCAAGATCCTCTTCGCAAAATCTGTGTATCCGGTCTGCCGCCTCTACATATTCATCCGCGCATACCAGCGAAACACCAAATGAAATTCCTTTTTTCTTCACAAAGTTGATGTTATCCGCAAATGTGGTTAAAAGATTTCTCTTTTCTAACTCTAAAAAATGCAGTGAAAATGAAAATATCAACTGGCACAGAGTCCGATCCCGTTCACTCTGTTCGACCAGCTCATGAATCCGTGTCGTTAACGTCCCGTTATTGATAACAAGAACGTAGTGCCCCTCTTTTAGCAATCCAAGAATTAGCGGCACCACATCATCCGGCAGCAGAGTCTCTCCGTCTCCTATAATTTCAATGATGCACGTTCCTCCCAGAGACGTTCCCTGGAACAGGCCGCAAGGATCGTCTCCAACGGATATCTCAACGCTTTGATCATTCCCTGATTCTTATAATTCGCCTGCGCCAGATAACAGTAGCCACATTTTAAATTGCACCCAGATGTATGAATGTTCCCATTGATTCTTTTTACAATTTCCTGCACTTCCATCCTCCATGAAACAACAAAATCTGCCGTCTATTTTCTCATTCATTATATACCATATCCACACCTACATCAAAAGCTTTTTCGTGCGCCCGTCTCAAAATCCTCTACCAATCCCCTGTAAAAATGTGATATTATATGCATATATTTATGAATTTTTATCAGAGGTTTTATCATGGATATCAAGTATACTTTTTCCGACTTTCCATTAGACGTAATCTTTCGTTCAATGGCACCTTTTATCGCAAATCTTGAACAGACTTTTCATATAACCGCCGTCTGCGGTCAGATTGCCGGCGGACGTGCAATGGGTTTGTCCAACTCCAAAAGTGATAATGATTTTGATATTTTTTATAAACAGGCCGAAGGCTTCACTCCGCCCGGTCTAAAATATATTCAGGAAGTAACCATCTGCGGCAAGCCCGTCGTTGTAGAGTTTAATTTTATCAACTTCCATAAGCTTGTAAATGCTGCGAAAGCAGCTTTTTCACAGGAGCGCCAGGGATATCCGACTACTTTTTATCGCTCTGCGAGCGAGATGGAAAGCTTTTTACCCGAAAACATTCTTCCACGCTGGGAACGCAGTGAATATCTCTTCACCAAGTTTCACACATTTATCATGGGTGACAACTACTGGTATGCGGCATCTTCCCGGTTCGATATCTGTCCTCACTGGAAGATGGAGAAAACCATTGATGCACTGGATTACTACTTTGTCCGCGCTTATGGGAACTACCAGAATTATCTGACTGCCAGCGCTCCTTTACACGTGAGAAGATATCTCAACTGTATCTGGCAGACGCTGAGTCTGGAATGGATTCTCACCCGGGGAACGAAGCCCCCCGTACATATAAAGCATCTGATCGAAAAACTGGTTACCGGTCCTTCTTTAAAAGATTCCATCTATCATTTTTATGATTTAAACTGCAATTCAGACATTGACAAAAAAGATCTGTTCTGCACTTCCGATGACACGATAAACCAGTATATCTTCCGTTCTCTCTGCCGCTATAAGGAGGAACTTCATAACTATAACCGCAGTGAAACCATTTATGATCTTATGCAGCGCACTCCGCCTGCCGAAAGATCGATCGGATATTTGATTCCTGTCAACACAGCTTCTTAATAGATGAGAGGTATTTTATGAACAGCTATTTGATACATGAGAAAAAAATTCTACTTTACGGCGCTGCAACACGCGGAAATATTCTTCTTGACATCTTCCAAAGAAAAGGATACCAGGTTGCAGCATTTATCGATCAGCGGGCACACGAGATAAAAACCTATTGTGATCTGCCTGTTTATACCATATCCGAGCTTAGCACGCGCATCTCCTGCAAAGCGGATTATGCCGTCTATATTGATTTAAAAAATGTCTTTGAACATGATTCCGTAGCCCTTGAATTATTCAATGCCGGATTTAAAAATTTAATTTTCAGACCGGGGCGTGTTCTTTTGGGAACCGGAAATGAACAGGAACTCTCCCTAAATGACATTTACGACATTCTGGCCGATGAACATGCAGACTCTCATTGCAGTTTGCTGCCGGTTGACGCCATCCGCTTTCCGCTGACAAAGGATTTTTCTCTTCTTCAGGAGACCTCCGACGGGCATTGTATCATCAAAGTCCCCTGCGTGTTAGTCTATTCTGATCTGGAAAAGAATACTTCAAAATGGGAAGATATCAGCATCTATGGTCTATACCCGCACATTGCGCTGTTTGAAAATTTTGCTGGAAAAAATAATGACGGTTCAATAATGTATATCGAAATGTGCGAATCTGCCGCCCGGAACAAACAGGTTGCCGTTACAGATCAATGGCGCTCAAGTGTGTTGAAAAATCGTAGTGAAGTATATGACAGAATGCAGCTTTCCTATGATTTTGACCTTGATTTTTTTGAGCGGAATGCCGTAGCTGGAAAATGGAACGATAACGGCTATTTTAACATATGTTCCGGAAAACACAGATGTGCGTTTCTTATTTCCAAAGGAACCAATTACATTATCTTAAAAGTATGCAAGGCAGATTATCAAAAGCTTTTTGATTCGTCCAAAGCCCGGACTGTTCAAGACTATATCATCGAGAATAAGCTCCTGCAGCTTCATGCACCGATTGAATATCCGCTGTTTTTTAACTATCCATGCCGAAATTACGAATTTTATTACGGCGCTGCCAGATTCGTCACCTACATGTTCACCCGGATATTGTTTGAAAGCATGCAAAAAGAAAATTTCAAAAACACCCGTGTGTATATCCGCCTGAATGACGATGGGTTTCTAAAGCGGCATTTTCTTCGGATGGGGGCTCTTGTTTCGCATGAAGCACCCGGAGCAGACCACCAGCTGGAATATTTATTGGATAACCTGTTTCAAACAAATGCGCATCCTACGGTTACCCCTGAGAGCGTTTATGATTTTGCAGTCATCGACAATACCACTCCTTCTGACAGCACTCCTGCTTACCGCTATGCCATCATTATCGACTCTGCTCAAAAGCAGGTCTCTGATACAGATTGCTCTATGATTGGAACGCTTTGCCGTAACGGTCAGCTGTTATATTTATATCTGAAAAAATAAACAATAAAGAGAAGGTTCTCCTATCCGAAAAGAACCTTCTCTTTTTCTTACCTCATATTTTTTTCAGTCTATAAACACACAACTCCAGTCTTTTTCCATCTTTTAATATGCCCCCGAGATTCTTGCATAAATTCAGAACGCCTTTCTCCTGTAATTTATTTTGAATCCGCTGTTGCTCATCCAGAATAATGATCTCAGAAATTCCAGCCTCGCAGCACCTTTCTATCCATTTCTCGATGATCTCCTCACCGTTCCTGCACATTCCACTCATTCCCATATAAATATCCGTTCCGCAGCCATCTCTTACCCCGCACAATTTTCTGACGGTAGGACGGATCTCATCGGAACACTCTATATGCCGGCTGTCCCATACATTTCTTTTTTCAAAGTACGACTGCACCCGAACGGTATACTGATATTCTTCCTCATTTAAGCTGTATTCCGGATAATAGCTGCCTGCCAGTTCTATATCCGATACCTTTAATCTGACCGGAAGCTTTTTCCAGTTTCTATCAATCAGGAATGTACATCTGTGATGCCCTTCGCAGAGATTGAAAAATCCTTTTGGATTCCACACCGCCTGCGGAGCCGCCGCAACAAAAAAATCCGCTCCCCGGTTACATTCACTGTCCATATAATCAACCAGTCTCTTCCGGTCTGTCAAAACACGCGCCCTTATCTCTTCTGTAATCTCATTGTCGTTTCCCACAACAAAATTTGCAATATAGGTATCAATCTCTGTGTTCCTGCCTCTTAAGCAGGAAAGCAGATCATAGTAAGGCTGAAACGCAACGATCGGGACATCACCGTATCCAGCCTGCGCTGTTGAGATTGCATGTAGTGCCGGCACAGGAATCCAGACTACCGCTTCCTCTCTTCCCGCTGTTATAACATCACAGATTTGCTCCCGGCATGTCTGGAATTGCTGCTCCTCCAGTATTGGTATCTGATTTAGCATCTCGTATCTTCCGAGGAACATCCAATTATATAGCATTGTCATTTCCATCTGAAAATCTCTGTGTTGCAGGTTTCTTATCATCGGGACAAAAAGCGCTTTCCGCACACCCTGCTGATATAATGTCTGCGCAATGTCTGCATGCTGCATTGCATTTTGCAGCATAATCCATACACATATTTCAGCGCTGCCATTGATCCGCCCTATGTCCGGGACAATCTTTGCCCCCTCAATCTTCCCGATCTTATCTGCATTTCTGTCAATAACGTATAGTTCTGTGCATCCCCAGCTTGTCAGCCATTGAATCTGTTTTCTGGTATAGGTATTGTATCCATATAATGCGATCCGGCTTTCAGGTGTAATTTTATATCGACTTGTCATGCTCTTAATCTCCCGCTCACATTTTATTACTCGCATTTCACACCATGTCTACATTATATATTTGATCATCCGAAAAGCCTCTGCATACTCAACTCCCGCCGTTGCCCCTCTCATCGTTGCTAATGCCTTTATATTTGCAATGCTTCTTGGGAATGGATGTTCTCCTAGTTCTGTATCATATATTTTTACTGCCTCTATTTTCTGTTTCATAACTGCCGATATATCTATAAAAAAATTGGGCACAAACGGATTCTGCGGCCGTCCAAAATCTGTTTCTGATACAATCTCCATTGTCATAATCCTTTTTATATAAGGAAATCGAAACGTCTTAGAGCATGCATAGCACCATTCAAATACTCTGAGATGATCTGAATGAGCATCGTTATAATCCGGAAGAATCAGCCATTCCGGTTTGACTTGTTCATATACACCTGCAATTTGCTCAATTACCGCAGAAGAATCCATCCCGTCCAGCTTTGTGGGCGGTAAGTTAAGATGTACCACCCTGGAAAAATCATAAAATTTTTCTATATTGTTTAACTGTCTTTCTCTGTTCTCTCTATATTCCTTTGAGTAATTCGGATTTCCCTGTATTCCAGTTATATTTAACCAGTTTACGGCATTCCCTTCCTGCATCAATCTTAATATCGTTCCCCCCGCGCCAAGCGTTTCATCATCCGGATGCGGAGATACCACTAATATATTCACACCGTTTCCTCCATCCTTTACAAATACTCACCAATTTCCATATGAACCGGTTCACACTGCACCAGTTCTATTACATTATCCCCTGCCTTTATCCGGTAGCCCATTTGTCCCGTCACTGACAAAACCTTACCCGGCTCGATATAATCGTATTCTTTCGTTATAATCTCTCTGACCTTCCACACTTTAATTTCCTGATCCTGATATATAAAATGCGCTCCTACGTATGGTTTTGTAAGAGCCCGCACCAGATTATATATCGCCCTGCTGGACATTCTCCAATCTATTTCGCCATCCCGCTTTCCCCGTTTTCTCCAGACATTTCCAGCCCCTATCTCCTGCGGAAGCTTCTGCAACGTATTTTTTTCCAGATCATTCATGATCTCTTCCAACTGATCTACCGCCACATTCATGACCTTGTGATACAAAGACGCTGCATCATCCTCATAGGATATAGGAAGTTCCCGCTGTGATACAATCTCTCCCGTGTCTGCATGTGCGTCCATATAAAAGAAAGTAGATGCCGTACTTTCCAGTCCAAGCGCCAGTGCCCAGATTAACGGATGGCGGCCTCTGTTATACGGGAGTTTTGCCGGATGAAATCCGATACATCCCTCTGCCGGGATTTTCAATATCTCTTCATCCAAAAGCTGCGACCATCCCAGACACAAAATAAGATCGGGCTTTTTTTGTTGGATATATGTCCTGCTCTCCGGTTCGTTAATATTTTTTACATAAATATAATCCAGTTGATGTTTTTCACAGATTTGTCCTATATCGACAAAGTCTGCATTTATTCCTGCCTCGGCTTTTGTAACTACCCCGACAATATCTGCTTTCATTTGAAGTAATTTATTTAAAAATAGTTCCGATGATCTTACACATCCAATAAATAATACCCTCATTTACATCTCCAAATTATAAAAACATTTTTTTAAAGAAATTCCCTGTTGTAATTTGTGATTTATCGTCTCGTATATTGTTTGCGCTGTATTCTCTCCTTCATACGGATTTTTCATCTTCTGAATGGCTTTGTAAAAATCCGCCGATAATGCCTCGTCCAGTGCTTTTTGAATCTGC
>ERZ859776.557-NODE-557-length-17587-cov-5.187771_pt1 | contig 17587 bp, 10 predicted proteins | sample MGYA00509987_ERZ859776 | MGnify/ENA primary metagenome ERZ859776 (study PRJEB30046, sample SAMN00715146) | human gut metagenome | study: EMG produced TPA metagenomics assembly of the A metagenome-wide association study of gut microbiota in type 2... | reverse complement strand
GCACACGTCTGTTCAGATCGATCGCTTTTCCTACATATATAATGGTGTCTGCCTTATCATGCATGATATAAACGCCGGGCGAATGGGGAAGTTTTTTCAGTTCCTCCTCGATACAAAACATGATCTGTCTCCTTTCTCCGTTTTCTGTCCTATCCAATATTTTAATCACCTGCGGTGATGAGCCAAAGCTGCATCATGCATCTTCGATGCATGATGCATGACATTATAAAACAAGAGAGGAATCCGCAAAGCGGATTTCTCTCTTCGTCCCTATTTTTATGATTCGGAATTTGTATCTTCTGTCCGCTCCTGTTTCTGTTCCGGCTCTTTCACTGCGTCTCCGGCTTCAGGTGCAGCCTTCTCTGCCTCAGGGGCAGGCTCTGTATCATTTTTCATCTCAGATGCAGGGTCTGTATCCGGTGCTTTGATCACTGTGACATGCTTTTCAACTGTTTTCTTTTCGGCTTCAGCTTCTGCCTCCAGCTTTGCGGCAAATCCTGTTTTTTCCGTATCGTCTTTTTTATCTTTCTTCTCTTCCGGTTCAGGAAGTCCCTTTTCCTTCCGGTAGATCTTCATAAATTCCTTACCGGTGATTGTCTCCTGCTCGATCAGATGTGCAGCGATCTTATCCATAACTGCTCTGTTTTCCGTCAGCATCTTTTTTGCTTCCTTGTAGCAGTTTTTCAGGATCTTCATCACTTCTTCATCCACAGCCGCAGCCGTCACATCGGAACAGTTCATAGCTGTTGTTTGATCCAGATACTGGCTTTCTGTCGTTGCCAGTCCCATCAGACCGAAACGCTTGCTCATACCATACTGGGTTACCATGGCTCTTGCAATGTTGGTTGCCCGCTCAATATCATTGGAAGCACCTGTTGTAACGGTGTCGAATACGATTTCTTCTGCCGCGCGTCCACCAAGAAGCCCGACGATCATATCATGCAGCTCTGCTTTGGAATTCAGATACTTTTCTTCTTCCGGAACCTGCATCACATAACCAAGCGCACCCATGGTACGCGGAACGATCGTGATCTTCTGTACCGGCTCTGCGTTTTTCTGCAGGGCTGCGATCAGTGCATGACCCACTTCGTGGTAAGATACGATCCGTCTTTCTTCCTTGCTCATGATGCGGTCTTTCTTTTCTTTTCCGACCAGTACAACCTCGACTGCGTCAAACAGATCCTTCTGGCAGACGGCCTTACGGCCGTTCTTAACTGCATTGATGGCTGCTTCATTGATCATATTGGCAAGATCGGAACCGACTGCTCCTGACGTTGCGAGCGCGATCTCCTGCAGATCCACGGATTCATCCATGCTGACATCCTTGGAATGTACCTTTAAGATATCGACACGGCCTTTCAGATCCGGCTTATCTACAATGATACGTCTGTCAAACCGGCCAGGTCTCAAAAGTGCCTTATCCAGAATTTCCGGTCTGTTTGTCGCACCCAGGATCAGAATACCCTTGGAGCTGTCGAAACCATCCATTTCGGAAAGCAGCTGGTTCAGTGTCTGCTCACGCTCTTCATTACCGCCGCCGTACTTGCTGTCACGGCTCCGGCCGATCGCATCTATTTCATCGATAAAAATAATACATGGCGCATTCTTTGTTGCTTCCTTAAATAAGTCTCTGACACGGGAAGCACCGACACCGACATACAGCTCGATAAAATCGGAGCCTGCCAGTGAGAAAAACGGTACATGTGCTTCTCCCGCAACTGCCTTAGCCAGCAGTGTTTTACCGGTTCCGGGAGGGCCTACCAGAAGTGCACCCTTCGGGAGCTTTGCACCGATCTTCGTATATTTGCCCGGATTGTGCAGAAAGTCTACCACCTCCTGCAGGGATTCCTTGGCTTCATCTTCACCGGCGACATCTTTAAATGTAACGCCCGTTTCTTTCTGGACGTATACCTTTGCATTTGATTTGCCGACACCGCCCATCATTCCGCCGCCTGACATCTTGCGGAACAGGAAGCTGAGCAATACCCAAAGGATTACGATCGGCAGGACATAGGTCAGCAGGATCGATAAGATCCAGCTTGAATTGTCCGGGATCTCCTTACTGTAGGTGACATCATACTTATTTAAAAATGCAGGCAGGGTATCATCCTCCACAATACCCGTATAATATTTGATCTCCGGCTGACCGTCATATCCACCGTAAAGCGCAAACGGATTTCTGCTGCTTTCCGTCTTTTCCTGTGCCTTGTCCTGCTTTGGCGTGATCACAATCTTATCACTCTTGATGAGGACACTGTCTACCTTGCCATCCTCTACCATCTGCAGAAATTCATCATATGTGATTTCCTTGCTGGAGCTGTTTGATACAGAATTCATCAAAAAGCTCATGGAAAGCAGTGTGATCAGCGCTGCCACCAGAAGAAGCATAAAGCTCTGTCTTTTCTGCGGTCCTTTCTGATCATTTCCACCGTTTCCGTTATTATTTCCATTCCCACCATTGTTCTGCGGTCCCTGGTAATTCTGATTATCCATAATGTTCTCCTCGTCCGGCTTATTAAAAGCCTTCTATCATTATATAGATTAAAAATGCCAAAATCAATACGCTTTCTGTGAAATACTTGTGACCAGTTATGAAAGATTTATAAAATCACCCATTTTTTACCTGATTTTCATATTGATTTTGAAAAGCTTTTTTTGTATCATAGAAAAGTATTGTTCGTGTTATAAAACGCACAATGTATGTATATAGAAACGGTATATTTCAAATAAGAAGGGAAACAGGTTTTTATGGCAAAAATCGGATTTGATAATGAAAAATATCTTCGTCTGCAGTCCGAAAAGATCAAGGAACGTATTGCCGCGTTCGGCGGTAAGCTTTATCTCGAATTCGGCGGCAAGCTTTTTGACGATTATCATGCCTCCCGGGTTCTGCCGGGCTTCAAGCCGGACAGCAAGATCAATATGCTCGTACAGCTTAAGGATCAGGCAGAGATCGTTATCGTTATCAACGCAGAGGATATTGAAAAAAACAAGGTCAGAGGTGACCTCGGTATCACCTATGATCTGGACGTATTAAGACTGATCGACGCATTCCGCGGATACGGTCTTTATGTCGGCAGTGTCTGCCTGACTCGTTTTAACGGCCAGCCCAGTGCAGTCGCCTATCAGAAAAAGCTTGAATCGCTCGGTTTAAAAGTGTTCAGGCATTATCCGATCGCCGGATATCCGTCCGATATTCCTTATATCGTAAGTGATGAAGGCTACGGAAAAAATGAATATATTGAAACAAGCCGCTCTCTTGTTGTTATCACAGCACCGGGACCGGGCAGCGGAAAAATGGCAACCTGTCTTTCCCAGCTGTATCACGAATACAAGAGAGGCATCAAGGCAGGCTATGCCAAATATGAGACATTCCCGATCTGGAATCTGCCATTAAAGCACCCTGTCAATCTCGCATACGAAGCAGCAACAGCAGATCTGAACGACGTCAACATGATCGATCCGTTCCATCTGGAAGCATATGGTGAGACAACGATCAACTACAACCGTGACGTTGAGATCTTCCCGGTTCTGGAAGCCATGTTTGAAAAGATCATGGGAAGCTGCCCATATAAATCCCCGACAGATATGGGCGTCAATATGGCAGGCTATGGCATCATCGACGATGAAGTGACAAAAGAGGCCTCCAAACAGGAGATCATCCGCAGATATTACAACACGCTCTGCCAGATCCGTCAGGGAACGGCAGATAACGAGCAGAAGCTGAAGCTGGAGCTTCTGATGAAGCAGGCCGGCACTTCCATAGAAGACAGACCGGTTGTCAGCGCAGCCAAGATCAAAGCAGAGACAACGGGCGATCCGGCAGCAGCGATCCAGCTTGCGGACGGCCGCATCATTACAGGAAAGACAAGTGAGCTTTTAGGTGCCACAAGTGCAATGCTGTTAAACGCATTAAAATCACTTGCCGGTATTGCAGACGATGTGCAGCTGATCTCTCCGACGATCATCGAACCGATCCAGAATCTGAAAACAGGACATCTGCACAGTAAAAACCCACGCCTCCATACAGACGAAGTGCTGATCGCCCTTTCCATCTGCGCAGCAACGGATGAAACAGCAAAGGAAGCGATCGACCAGCTGCAGAATCTCGCCGGGACAGAGTTCCATTCCAGCGTGATCCTTTCACAGGTAGATATGAATGTTCTCAGAAAACTCGGCATTAATGTAACCTGCGAGCCAAATTATGAATCACAGAAGTTGTATCATCGGTAAATATATGCTATGATGAGATGTGTGCAGGAAATATGGCACCATCAACGAGTAGATATCGTAACATTTTGAGCGAAGGTGCTCCCCTTGGGGGCAGTTTCGCTCTTTTTTATTTATTACAGGAGGAAAAAGAAATGGCAGTAAAATACGTATTTGTAACAGGCGGTGTTGTTTCCGGTCTCGGAAAAGGCATTACCGCTGCATCCCTCGGCCGTCTTTTGAAAGCACGCGGCTACAAAGTAACGATGCAGAAATTTGATCCTTATATCAATATCGATCCGGGCACAATGAATCCGATCCAGCACGGTGAGGTTTTTGTAACGGATGATGGTGTGGAAACAGACCTTGACCTTGGACACTATGAGCGTTTTATCGATGAAAGTCTGGATAAAAACTCCAATGTCACGACCGGAAAGGTATACTGGAGCGTTTTGCAGAAGGAACGCCGCGGTGATTACGGCGGCGGTACCGTACAGGTCATTCCGCATATCACCAATGAGATCAAGAGCCGTTTTTATCGCAACTTCACCGATGAGGAAACACGGATCGCCATTATCGAGGTCGGTGGTACGGTCGGTGATATCGAAAGCCAGCCATTCTTAGAATCCATCCGTCAGTTCCAGCACGAAGTCGGACATGAAAATGCCATTTTGATCCATGTCACACTGATCCCATGGCTCTCCGCTTCCCAGGAAATGAAAACAAAGCCGACACAGGCAAGTGTCAAGGAGCTGCAGGGTATGGGTATCCAGCCTGATATTATTGTCTGCAGAAGCGAGCATCCGCTCGACCAGCAGATCAAGGACAAGATCGCTTTATTCTGTAATGTACCGAACAGTCATGTACTGCAGAATCTGGATGTGGAATATCTGTACGAAGCACCGCTTGCCATGGAAAAAGAACATCTTGCACAGGTTGCGTGTGACTGCTTAAAGCTTGACTGCCCGGAGCCGGATCTTTCCGACTGGGAACATATGGTAGCGCAGCTCCGCAGTCCGAAGCACGAAGTGAAGATTGCACTTGTCGGCAAATACATCCAACTGCATGATGCTTACCTCAGTGTTGTGGAAGCATTAAAGCACGGCGGTATTTTCATTAACACAACCGTAGATATCAAGTGGGTGGATTCCGAGCTGGTAACGCCTGCTAACGTAAAAGAAACACTCGGCGATGCAGACGGCATTATTGTTCCGGGCGGTTTTGGTGACCGCGGTATCGAAGGCATGATCACCTCGATCGAATTTGCCCGTGAAAACAAGATCCCATTTCTCGGTCTCTGCCTCGGTATGCAGCTTACGATCGTGGAATTTGCAAGAAATGTTGTCGGATACCACGATGCACACAGCATTGAAATGGATCCTGCCACAACCCATCCGGTCATTGCACTGATGCCTGATCAGAACGGTGTCGAGGATATTGGCGGTACCTTAAGACTTGGCTCTTATCCGTGTGTCCTCAATCCGGATTCTCTGGCTTACCGCTTATACGGTAAGGAAACGATCCACGAAAGACACAGACACCGCTATGAAGTCAACAATGACTACCGCGCAGCCCTGACAGAAAAGGGGCTGAAGCTTTCCGGTCTTTCCCCGGACGGACGTATCGTGGAAATGTGCGAGCTGCCATCCCATCCGTTCTTTATCGCTACGCAGGCACATCCCGAATTTAAGTCAAGACCAAACAGACCGCATCCGCTTTTTAAAGGATTTGTGGAAGCTGCATTGCAAAAAAAACAGGAAGAGGAATAAAGCATCCTCTGATATGCATAGAAAGCCCTCCGGCAAATGCCGGAGGGCTTTCTTATGTAATGTATAAGTGAAATGGAAGTAGCCTTATTTAATTCTGTTTCTGCAATGAAAAATCAGATAAGCTGATTGTAGAAACCGGTGTATCTTTCCCTTTGATCACTCCCATGGAAACTGCCATGGTGATATTATCATCTTTCACTTTATCTCCCGGTACGGTAAAGGTTATTTCAACTTCTTTTTCCTCATTTGCCGGAAGCTCGATATCTTTTCCGCCATACCAGTCATATTTTGCTGTCAGAAATGCCAGTTTGATCGTTCTCGCCTTGGTAGAGGTTGCTTTGAATTTTGCAACATATGTTTTCTCCGGCTCAAGTGTGATTCCACTCTGTTTCAGCTGTACATGCCAATCATCTGTGCCGACATCTTTGATATCATATACGATAGAATTATCGGAAACTGTAACATCTGCCACGCCCTGTTCTGCAACTACCGTCTCCCAGTCATTCAGACCATCTGCAAAGTTTCCGTTTTTGATCATTTCAGCACCTTCTGTCTCTGAAGGATCCTGCTTTGGTTCATCGATCTTTTCTAATTTGATATTATCAATACAGATTCTGTGTTGTGTAGAGATCACATCTCCTCCGACCGCACCCATTGCAATATTAAAGATAGAGCCTTCATCTGTCGCTTCCTTCATCTTGAAGCTCACATCAATTGTCTGATATCCGCTTGTCAGATTTACCTTCTTTTGCACATATGGTGTCCAGTCTTCATTCCCTGCAGTATCCTTATGTACTGCTCCGTTTCTCTGGATCGCATAAGAGATTGCTCTGTCAACGGAAGACTTCGCATCAAATGTCAAACGATACCATTGCCCTTTTTCCAGTACAACATTATTCTGCTTCAGCTGGATATGCCAGTCCTGATCACCTGTGTTTTTGATTGTAATATCAAATGCATGATCCTCTTTCTGACTGTCTACCGTATAGGATACATCACTCGGTGTATACGCATATACTTCAAATCCTGCAAGATCTGCATTAAAGGATCCGTTCTTGATCAGTGCATCCTCTTCTAAGCGGATATTATCCAGAAGCACCATGTCATTTACTCCAACGGAAAATACGATATCACTGCTTGCCGCAAGATCTACTGTCTCATCAATTACAAGCTTATATGTCTTTGTAGCTTTTTCTTTCGTAAGTTCTGCTGCAAACGTCTGTCCGCCCACTGTTACTTCAATCGTTTTTGCTTCGTCGCCTAATATCTGACCTTCAAATGAAAGTGCATATTCTCCTGCAGTCAGCGGAAGTTCTTTCTGCACAAGCTGCACATCGCTTACGCTATCGCAGTCTTCTGTCCGGATCTGCATTCTTCTGCCATCGGAAAGACCTGTTACCAGATAGCTGACCTTTGCAGTATCTGCTGCTGTTATCTCCCAGTTGTCCATATATTTCTTTCCGGTCTGTGTTCCTTCCTGGAATTTACCGTTTGTTACGTAATTACCATCCGTCAGCACTTTCTTTCCTGTATCAATGCTGCCCTGTGCTACCTTTTCCAGTTTCACATTACTGAGATATACATCAGAAACAGAAGATGTTTTACCTAAGTTAAACTCGATTCTGGCATTGGCATCATCATGATCTTTTACCGTAAAGGTATAACTGTAGGACTGTTTTTCCGTTGTCAGATCTACTACTGTGTCATTTAAGTATCTGGCATAGTTGTAATCCGGTGCAGAAACATCTGCGATCATCGTTCTGTCAGCTGCTGCGTATGCATCAAAGCTGAGTTTGTACTGTCCTTCCTGCTTCACCGGAATACCGGCCTGTACAAGCTGTACTGAATGATTTTCCGTTCCTGCCTTTGTTGTACTGATCTTGACTGCTTTCTTTCCTGCGCCAAACGTATCATCTGCCACGATGCAGGCTGTTGCTTCTCCGCCCTGCTGTGTCATGAACTTCCATACAGAGCCATTTTCACCGCTCAGATCATCATCCTGTGAAAAATCATCATTTTTTACATACTTTCCGTCTTCCGGTTCTACTACCGGTGCTTTTTCCGGCTTCTCAACTGTTTTTTCCAGTTCATCATAGTATGACTGATCCTTCTGATATGCTTTTACATAATCGATCACAAATGCCTGATCATCATATGTTGTTGTCTCATCCGGATATCCTACCCAGGAGCCACCGATCGCAAGATTTAAGATCATGTAAAACGGCTGATCAAACGGTGCCGGATAAGCCGCTGTTCCCTGTCCTTCTGTTGTTGTGTACCAGTCATTTACTTCCTGATATTTGATACCGTCTACATACCAGATCATCTTACCTGGTTCCCATTCCACAGCATAGGTGTGATATTCGCTTGCAAAGTCACCATTTTTTGCTGTATAAGTTTCCTGATTCTGGGAATGCGGATTTCCATAATGCAATGTACCGTACAGTTTATTTGTTTCCTGTCCCATCACTTCCATGATGTCGATTTCTCCGCATCTCGGCCACTGTCCATACAGATTTTCATTGGTTGGCATCATCCAGAATGCAGGCAAATATCCTTTTCCTGTCGGAACCTTTACTCTTGTTTCAAATAATCCATATGTAAAATCATGTTTTCCCTGTGTATTGACACGTCCTGATGTGTATTTGTAAACAGGATTTCCGCTTTCATCTTCTCGAATCTTTTCTCTGACCGGTTTGATCACAAGATTTCCATTTTCCAGGTAAATATTCTCATTGCTGTTCACATACTCCTGCAGTTCGTTATTTACCCAGCCCGGTTCATGTGCTTCCACATTCCAGTCAGCGCTGTTTAAGGAAACGCTGTCAAATTCATCTTCCCATTTCAGTTTGTAGCCTTCATAAGAAAGGTCCGGTTTTTCTGCCGGCTCCTCACTTGGCTGCGGCTTTGGTGTTTCTGAAGGTTTTTCGCCCGGTGCCTGTGAAGGAGCCTGACTCGGTGCTGCTGTCGGTGCTGCGGACGGTGTTTCTCCTGATGTCTGTCCTGCCTTCTTCACTGTTACCTTACAGGTTGCTTTCTTTGCATTTCCATCCTTGGAAGTTACTGTGATCACTGCTGTTCCTTCTGCTACAGCTGTAACTTTTCCCTTACTGTTTACCTTTGCAACAGCTTTATTACTGCTCTTGTAGGAAACCTTCTTAATCGTTGCTTTCTTCGGAGAAACTGTTGCCTTTACTACCGCTGTTTCCCCTTCTGTCAGACTGATCTCCTTCCGATCAAGCTTCACCTTTGTTACAGGTGTTTTTACGACAACCTTGATCGTCGCCTTTTTCTTTTCGTCAGCCTTGCTTGTTACTGTAATGGTTGCTTTGCCGTTTTTCAACGCTTTCAGCTTCCCCTTTTTCGTTACCTTTACAATCTTCTCATTTGAAGATTTGTAGCTGACTGCTTTGGATACTTTTTTTCCGCTCGTTGTGACTTTCGTTTTCAGCGCAAAGCTCTGTCCTTTCTTCATCACCAGCGTTTTTGTATCCGGTTTTGTGATTGCTACTGTTTTTACTGCTGCTTTTTTACCTGTCTTCGCTGTCGGTGCTGCCATAACGCCTGTTCCCATGGAGCCCATGACCATGACTAAAACAAGTAAAAATGCAAGTCCCCGTTTTAATTGCTTCATAACTTCCTCCTTTATCATTTTTGCTGTTTCGAGACATTGTGTAATGTCTTTTCTGTATTTATAGCAGTTAACCGAGCTTATATATATCGTTTTATTTACCTCTTTTATGTTTTTATGACATATGCTATACTAGGGATATGTTACCGGATGATACAGCCTGTAAAAGATACACAACCAGTTTTCCGGCAGAAGAAACTGCACCGTGGGGGGCATTATGAAATCCAAAGAAAATTTACAAAAAGAACAGCTTTATCGGGAATTTGTCCAGCGGGAAGAGAATCTGATCCATGCTCCATACAACCCGGAGCTCGAATTTTATTCCTGTATCAGGGAAGGGAATGTTGAAAAGATCAAACAGCTGTGTAATGAACCTCTGACCGATAAAAAAGGATTGGGAAAACTTTCCGAAAACGAGCTGCAGCATTTTAAATACCACTTTGCCATTACAGCAGCACTGGCAGCCCGTTACTGCATGGAAAGCGGTATGTCCCTTTCCAAAGCATACAGTATCAGCGATTTTTATATTCAAAAGGCAGATACGTGCAAAAGCAGACAGGATATCTCAGACCTGCATTTTTTAATGTGTGTGGATTATACGATCAGAATGAAAAATCTGCGAAAAAAGAAGATCTGTTCCCAGCCCGTGGCAAAATGCATTGATTACATCTGCGAAAGTCTGCATACACGTATCACACTGGATACACTGGCTGATCATGTCGGCTTAAATCCTTCCTATCTGTCACGTCTTTTCAAAGCAGAAACCGGGCAGACGATCAGTGCCTATATATCGGATAAGAAGGTGGAAACTGCCTGTAATATGCTGATATATTCGGAATATTCCCCGGCAGAAATTGCCACGATACTCTGCTTTCCAAATCAGAGTTATTTTACAGATGTTTTCAGAAAAAAAACAGGCATGACGCCCAAAAAGTATCAGCAGGAGCATTTCAGAAGTACACCCATCGGAGAGAAAACGTCTTATAATGACACCCCCTAAAGATAAGAGCGTATGAAGGTTTTTCCTTCATACGCTCCTGTTTTCGTTTGGATGCTTTATTTTTCTACCCGAGAAGCGCTTTGTCGGATGCAAATTCTTCACCGGATACTTCCTCGAACTTCTGCAGCAGATCTTCTACTGTCAGCTTTTTCTTTTCTTCGCCTGCGATATTTAAGATCACCTTACCGTTATTCATCATGATCAGGCGATTGCCGTGTGCGATCGCATCACGCATATTGTGGGTAACCATCATGGCTGTCAGATGGTTTTCTGTAATGATCTTATCTGTCAGGGAAAGTACCTTTGCAGCAGTCTTTGGATCCAGCGCTGCTGTATGCTCATCCAGAAGCAGTACCTTCGGCTTCTGCAGACTTGCCATCAGAAGAGTAACTGCCTGTCTCTGTCCGCCGGAAAGCAGCCCGACCTTAGAAGTCATACGATCCTCCAGTCCCAGATCCAGTTCCTTTAACAGCTCATGAAACTGTTCTTTTTCTGCCTTTGTGATACCCCAGCGGAGTCCTCTTTTCTGTCCACGTCTTGCGGCCAGTGCCAGATTTTCATCGATCTGCATGGTTGCGGTCGTTCCTGTCATCGGATCCTGAAATACACGTCCTAAGAAGGTAGCACGCTTAAATTCAGGAAGTCCTGTCACGTCTACGCCGTCAATCAGGATAGAGCCCTCATCTACCGGCCATGTGCCTGCTACTGCATTCAGCATGGTAGACTTACCAGCACCGTTTCCGCCGATCACTGTAACAAAATCGCCCTCGTCCAGCTTGAGATCTACGCCGTTTAACGCATGCTTTTCATTGATGGTGCCAAGGTTGAAGGTTTTATGTACATTACGGATTTCTAACATTTATTTCCCCTCCTTACTGCCTGCTGCCATAGCAGCCGCTTTCTTTCCTGCTTTCTTAAAGGAGCTCTTACTCTGCCCTTTCAGATAAGGAACAGCGAGGAAGATTGCTACGATGATCGCGGTAAACAGCTTCAGATCCTCACTTGGCATCTTCAGCCAGAGAACAATACCGATAACGATATAGTAAATAATACCGCCGATCACCACAAAGGTAAGACGTCCCTTGAAGTCCATACGCTTACCGAGGATCGCATCACCTAATACTTCACCGATGATAACTGCCGCAAGACCGATAACGATACCACCACGTCCCATGTTGACATCGGCAAAACCGGAATACTGGGAAAGCAGTCCGCCGGACATTGCAACGATCGCATTGGAAAGTGCAAGACCGATCAGCTTCATATTGTCGATATTGATACCCTGTGCTTTACTCATTGCCGGATTACAGCCTGTCGCACGAATGGCAGACCCCTGTTCTGTACCGAAATACCAGTATAAAAGCGCGATCAGTACAACCGAAAAGAGCAGACCGACGATAATCGCTTTCGTCAGGTTACGGGAAGACAGGATCAATGTGTATTTATCAATGCTGAGTGCCTGATTGGCATGACGATCCATGATATTCAGATTCACGGAGTACAATGCGATCTGTGTCAGAATACCTGCAAGGATCGGCGGAATACCGAGCTTTGTATGTAAAAGTCCTGTACAAAGTCCTGCCAAAAGTCCTGCCAGTGATGCACATAAAAGTGAGATCCAGATGTTATGTCCCGTGATCGTCATCATAACGGTCACCGCACCGCCTGTTGCAAAAGAACCGTCTACGGTCAGATCCGCAAAATCCAGCAGACGGAATGTGATGTACACGCCGAGTGCCATAATACCCCATATCAGCCCCTGCGCCACATTGCCCGGAAGTGCATTGCCAAATGCCGCCGGGTTAAGTGATGTAAAATATTGAATCATAGTTACCTCCCTGGTTGTTTCTATCCTCATCAGACTCGAAAATCCTGCCAGCTTTGCTGTCAGACGTGCTTCGCACTCTTTGATTTTCTCGTTGTACGTTCGGGCGAAACCAAATGTCAGCTTCGCTGCCGCTTGGTTTCTATCCTCACTACAAAAGCAGAGAAAAGGTCACTACGACCCTTTCTCTGCATATCTTACCAATCAGATATTATTCTGCAGTAATTTCAGTATATCCGTCCGGAACAGTAATGCCGAGTTTGTCTGCACGGTCTTTGATATATTCTTTTGTAAAGTTCGGAGCGGACTGTACTTCCATTGTGGAAATATCAGCACCGTTTACAAGAATGTCATATGCCATTTCACCAGTCTTGTAACCAAGGTCATAGTAGCTGATGGAAAGTGTTGCAACACCACAACCCTTAGCGATACCTTCCTCACCTGCGAAGATCGGAACACCTGCAGGATCTGCTACGTTGTTGATCGCTTCTGTACAGGATGCTGCTGTGTTATCTGTCGGGATGTAGATCAGATCTGAATTATCGCATGCACTCTGTGTAACTGCTGCAACGTCGTTGGAATCAGAGAATGTATACTCTGTTACTGTGTAACCTTTCTCTTCCAGATATCCTTTGATCGTTGTTGACTGATAAATACTGTTTGGCTCAGATGAGCAGTATAAAATACCTACATTTTTTGCATCCGGGAATAATTCAGCAATGCAGTCTGCCTGTCCGTCAAGCGGAGCAAGGTCTGTTGTACCGGAAATGTTCTTTCCTGTTGTACCTGTCCAGTCATCTACACCAAGTGCTGTACCATAGTCTGTGATGGATGTACCAAGTACCGGGATTGTATCTGTAGCTGCAACTGCTGCCTGCAGAGCTGCTGTTGCATTACCAAGGATCAGGTCATAGTCGTTTGTAACGAATGTTGTACAGATGGTAGAACAGGTAGGTGCATCACCTGCTGCGTTCTGCTCGTCGAATGTAACCTTATCGCCAAGCTTATCTGTTAATGCTGCCTTGAAACCTTCTGTAGCTGCATCCAGCGCTTCATGCTGTACAAGCTGGCAGATACCAACTGTATAAGTCTTGTCTGAATCTGCGCTTGCATCTGCAGCGTCTGTACTTGCATCAGATGCGTCTGTAGCTTCATCTGCAGTATCTGTTGTTTCTGTAGCATCTGTTGTTTCTGTAGTGTCTGTAGTGTCTGTTGCTGTATCTGCTGTAGAACCACAACCGATCAGTGACATTGTCATGGCTGCTGCAAGCAGAACAGAAAGCATTTTCTTCTTCATAATATATCTCCTCCTTATTGTACACTTACACTTTAACGCGTCAATGTAATGTACCAGCTAGGTACGATTATAGGCGTATCCGGTAAAAAAGTCAACCAAAAATCCCGATAACAACCATCGATTTTTTCAATCGTTCTTCCGGTTATTATCGGGATTGGAAATATAGGACAAGCTATAATCTGCTGCGCAGGTTACCCGGTCGCACATTTACTGGATATATATGTTACAGGCTATAACTATAATCTGCTGCGCAGATTATTGGGTCGCACATTTACTTCGTAAATGTGTGACAATTGTTCATCTGATCAATGTAGCTCTGCAGCTTTTCATGGGTCATTGTGCCATCCATGAAGCTGATGACAGCTCTGACCGGCAGATAGCCCATCATGGCTTCCTGCATCTCTTCTGCCGCCGCGCCAAGACCTTCTCCTTCTGTCGTATTCACATCATTCATGGTACATGCATCCAGAATATCTTTCAGGAACGGCTTTGCAAGCGGATCCTTCATGATATCACCGATCGTTGTATTCAAGTGATATTTCTTAAATACTTCTACCGTAGACTCTACATATACGGTCTTTTGGCAGACGATATTTCTGGAGGACTGTCCGATCAGGATATCAAATTCGCCTGATTCCACATGCCAGTCATGCAGGTCTGTATTAAAGTAAGCAAAAGCTCTCTTGGATAAGCTGAAGGTAACTGTCTTTGTCTCACCCGGCATAAGCTCGATCTTTGTAAAGCCCTTCAGTTCCTTGACAGGGCGGATCACTGTGCTTTCTTTGTCGGCCACATAAAGCTGTACCACTTCTTTGCCTGCCATCTTTCCGGTATTAGTCACATCAACGGAAACCGTCAGTGTGTCGGTATCGTACATTTTTTCTTTATCCAGCTTCATATTGGTATATGCAAAGGTTGTGTAGCTCAGTCCGTGTCCGAACGGGAACAAAACGTCCATATTCTTCTTGTCATAATAACGATAGCCTACAAAGATTCCTTCCCTGTATTCCACAACATCGCCTTCCCCGATGTAATACAGGTAGGACGGATTGTCGGAAAGCTTCAGCGGGAATGTCTCAGCCAGCTTTGCGCTTGGATTGACACGTCCGAACAGGATATCCACGATCGCACCGCCGACTGCCTGTCCGCCGAGATAAGCTTCCACAATGCCCTTTACGTCATTTACCCATGGCATTTCAACCGGAGAACCGTTGTGCAATACAACGACTGTGTTCGGCTGTACCTTTGCCACTTCTTCGATCAGTTTATTCTGGCAGTCCGGCATTCTCATATGCGTTCTGTCAAAGCCTTCGGATTCAAATGCATCCGGAAGTCCTGCAAAGATGACTGCTGCCTTTGCTTTTTTCGCAGCTTCCACTGCTTCTGCGATCAGCTTTTCATCGATCACATCTTCTGCATCATCGTAGCCCTGTGCATACGTGATATTTGCCATACCTGCCACCATATCCATGGCACTGTCTATCTTATGGGAATTGATGTGGCTGCTGCCGCCACCCTGGAATCTCGGCTTCTTTGCAAATTTACCGATGAACGCGATCTCGTCTGTTTCGGAAAGCGGAAGGATGCCATCATTTTTCAGAAGCACGATGGACTCCTCTGCTACCTTTCTTGCCATTTCATGATCCTTGTCGCGGTCAAATACAGCCGTTTCATCACGATTTTCCACAAAACGGTATACAATATTCAAAATTCTTTCCACTGCTTTATCCAGCACTGCCTCATCCAGCCTGCCTTCCCTGACTGCCTTGACGATCAGGGCATCATTGACGCCGTGGGAAGCGGGCATTTCCAGATCCAGTCCAGCCTTGACACCTTCTACTCTGTCGTTGACTGCGCCCCAGTCACTGACTACATAACCGTCAAAGCCCCATTCATCACGCAGGATGTCTGTCAGAAGCTGCTTGTTCTCCGCTGCATATGTTCCGTTGATCCGGTTGTAGGAGCACATCACTGTCCATGGCTTTGCATGCTTTACCGCACCCTCAAAAGCTGCCAGATAGATTTCCCGCATGGTGCGCTCATCGATCCGGGAATCGGAGGACATACGTCTTGTTTCCTGATTATTTGCCATAAAATGCTTGATGGAAGTACCGACATGCCTGCTCTGTACTCCATTGATCTGGCTTGTCGCGATCTCTGTTGCCAGATACGGATCTTCTGAATAATATTCAAAGTTTCTGCCGCAGAGCGGAGAACGCTTGATGTTGACAGCAGGCCCTAAAATAACGCTGACATCCTCTGCCTGACATTCCTGTCCGAGCGTCTGTCCCATGCTGTAAAGAAGATCTCTGTTAAAGCTTGCCGCCGTTCCGCAGGCTGTCGGGAAGCAGACTGCCTTGATACTGTCATTAATACCAAGATGATCCCCGCTCTGATCCTGCTTTCTGAGTCCGTGAGGGCCATCTGATACCATACTTCTCGGAACGCCGAGTCTCTCCACTGCTTTTGTGTGCCAGAAGTCGTCGCCTGAGCACATAGCTGCTTTTTCTTCCAGTGTCATCTGTGAAATGATTTCTTTTAACTGTTCTGCTGTCATTTGTTTTCTCCTTTTCGTTGTTTTATTTACGACTTTTCTATGCTGTTCTCTATCATTATTTTATCACATCAGCAATGTTTATCCTATATTCTTTTTTGACCTGTCATTAAAACGATATTGATACCCCGCTCTGATCAGAGGGCAACGCATGACACGATCCAGTACGATGAACTTATCTGCCTGTACAACGGTACGCATTCTGTGGGCAATGACCATAACGGTCTTACCACCGATCAGGGCAGATAATGCAGCCTGTGCTCTTATGTCCCGGCGGTTGCTGCCTGACGGGGCGGTTCGATTGATAATCCTGCATCATGTGGTTCTTCTCCAGTCCATGCGAAAGGGCGATGACGGAAATGTCCGTCACCGCCCTTTGCTCAAAGGTTCGCAGCTGATTTATTCAGCGTTTTCTTTCTTCTTTTTGCTGTAAACGGTGATGCCGATCACTGCGGTGCCCGTTCTATGCTACTTGATTCTACCCGCTGCAATGCCTGCTTTTTTCAGCAGCTTGCTGTAGGCTTTCTTTTTCTGCTTCGGCACCTTCACCGTCACTTTTTTCGAAATTCCCTTAAATGCACCCTTGCCTACCTTCTTCAGAGCCTTCACCTTTCTCAGGTTCACTGTTTTTAATTTCCTGTCGCCCTTGAACGCATTTTTGCCGATGCTGGTCAGACCCTTTGCAGTTACCGTAACCCGGGTCAGGTTCCTGCAGTTCATAAATGCACCGCTGCCGATCTTTTTCACATTGCTGCCGATCGTCACGGAGGTCATTTTTTTATTTCCCTTAAATGCATTCGCCGCAATGCCGGTGACCTTTAAGGTCCTGCCGTTCACTTTTATGGTTTTGGAGATTTTGACTGCTTTTTTTCTCTTTCCCTTTGCCGTCATATTTTTGACCTCAACCGTATCGGTTCCGGTGATCCGATAATTAAAAATGCCTGCTGCATCCTTTATGATCGTGCCGATCTGCGGGTTGGTTTGCGTAGGATCGGTCGGTTTTGTTGTGGAGCCGGTAGCCGGAATCTCAACTGCCGCCTTCTTGTAGCCGCAAACCTTGCACTCCTCATGCTTGGAACCCTTTTGCGTTGCGGTCGCTTCCTTGTCAACAACCCACTTGAAGTCGTGCGCCGCCTTATCGGCCTTATCTCCGCAGGAGCACTCATGCCAGTGGTTGCCGGCGTCGTACTTCCACTCGCTGCCGTAGCTGTGAGTATGCTCACCGCCGCCTGTGCCGCTATTGCGCAGAATCGTCAGCGTGTAGGTTTTAGCACCGATTCCCACGACAATGTCGGTTGTGCC
>ERZ859776.555-NODE-555-length-17596-cov-2.208255_pt1 | contig 17596 bp, 16 predicted proteins | sample MGYA00509987_ERZ859776 | MGnify/ENA primary metagenome ERZ859776 (study PRJEB30046, sample SAMN00715146) | human gut metagenome | study: EMG produced TPA metagenomics assembly of the A metagenome-wide association study of gut microbiota in type 2... | reverse complement strand
AGGTGATGACGATCAGTCGATCTACAAGTTCCGCGGAGCAAATATCTATAATATTTTAAATTTTGAAAAGCATTTTCCGGATGCGGTCACGATCAAACTGGAACAAAATTACCGTTCGACGCAGAACATCTTAAATGCGGCGAACAGCGTCATTGCCAACAATGTCGGCAGAAAGGCGAAGACGCTCTGGACGGCAAATGGCGAGGGAGAGAAGATCGACTTTGAGCAGTTTGACACCGCCTACGAGGAGGCGGATTATGTCGCCAGGGATATTGCGTCCGGTGTCCGGGACGGAAAGTATGGCTACGGCGACTACGCGGTGCTTTACCGCACGAATGCACAGTCCCGTCTGTTTGAGGAGCGTTTTATCGTGTCCAATATCCCGTACAAGATTGTCGGCGGTGTGAATTTCTATGCGCGCAAGGAGGTCAAGGATCTTCTGGCATACTTAAAGACGATTGACAATGCGAGGGATGATCTGGCGGTGCGCAGGATCATCAATGTGCCGAAGCGCGGAATCGGTGCGACGACACTAAACCGGGTGTTTGATTATGCGGAGGCGTATGACATCAGTTTTTATGAGTCCTTAAAGCGTGCAGAGGAGATACCGTCTCTTGGCAAGAGCGCAGCGAAAATCAAACCGTTTGTGACATTTATCCAGACGATGCGCAGCAAGCTGCCTTATATCAGCGTGGCAGATCTTCTGCGGGAGGTCATTGAGGAAACCGGCTATGTGAAGGAGCTTGAGGCGGAAGGCACCGACGAGGCGGAGGCGCGGATCGAGAATATCGATGAGTTGTTAAGTAAGGTGGTCGCTTACGAGGAGGGCGAAGAACAGCCGACATTAAGCGGTTTCTTAGAGGAGGTTGCACTCGTGGCGGATATTGACAGCGTCGGCGAGGAGAATGATTATGTGGTTCTCATGACACTGCACAGTGCCAAAGGTCTGGAGTTCCCGAAGGTTTTTCTGGCGGGAATGGAAGGCGGGCTGTTTCCGAGCTATATGTCGATCACGTCAGACAATGCCAGCAGTGAACTGGAGGAAGAGCGCAGGCTGGCCTATGTCGGCATTACGCGTGCGATGAAGGAGCTTGTCATCACTTCGGCGAGACAGCGCATGGTGCGCGGCGAGACACAGTACAACAAGGTCTCACGTTTTGTGAAGGAGATTCCGCCGGAGCTTTTAAACGGAGAGATCAAAAAGCCGGCGTATCTGGAGAACAGGGAGCGGCACACGGCGGAGCCGGTGAAAAAGAAACGGCCGACGATGCGGGACCAGCTGTCCGGGCAGAGTATGCAGGCGAGAGCGTTTTCATCGGTACATACGGAAGGCGGAAGCTTAAGCTACGGTGTGGGCGACCGTGTCTCCCACATGAAGTTCGGGGAGGGAACGGTAAAAGCCATCGTGCCCGGCGGCAGAGATTTTGAGGTGACGGTCGATTTTGACGCGGCGGGAACCAAGAAAATGTTTGCGGCGTTCGCAAAATTAAAAAAAGTATAAAATGTGTTAATTTATAAATTTTTTATAGGCGAACAGGGAAAGATATGCTATAATGTGCGTAATAAAAAGACATGCAGTAAATAAAGATAAATCAAGGAGGGGAATCTGATGAATAAGATGGAAGATCTGATCAACATGACAAAGTTAAACGAGCTTCTGAATAAGAAGGAAGAAGAGGAGGAGAAGAAGACCTCAAAGGTAGTATGGATTTTTGCAATTATCGGTATTGTAGCGGCTGTAGCTGCAGCGATATACGGCATCTACCGTTTCTTTACGCCGGATTATCTTGAGGATTTCGAGGACGATTTCGAGGATGATTTTGATGATGATTTCTTCGAGGACGATGATGATGAGGAAGCGCCAGCAAAGTCTGAGGACAAAGAGGAAACAACCGAAGATTAAGACAAAGGGCATGGGGCTGCAGAGAGATGCAGCCCTATTTTTATGTAACAGGAAACGTGCCGTAAGCGGCGCGCCCGGTGAGGGAATCCTGCATGTAGGATTTTTTATGTTTGGCAACGTGCAGAAGAAACTGGATGGATAATGGAGGATAGAACGTGAAAAAGGGACAGATTATCGAGGGGATGGTAGAACGCGTAGAGTTCCCGAACAAAGGAATTGTGAGAACGGAAGATGGGGGACGCGTGATCGTAAAAAATGCAGTCCCGGGACAGAAAGTGTCCGCATCGATCAATAAAGTGCGCAAGGGAAAATGCGAGGGAAGACTGCTTGAGGTGCTGGAGCACTCGCCGAAGGAGCAGCCGGAGGCTGCCTGTATCCATGCCGGAGAGTGCGGAGGCTGCACATATCAGACGTTGCCTTATGAGGAGCAGCTTGCCATGAAGGCGTCACAGGTAAAAAAACTGATCGACGATGTCATCGTACCGGAAAATACAGACTACGAATTCCTTGGAATCAAGGCGAGCCCGAGACAGCAGGAGTACCGGAATAAGATGGAGTTTTCGTTCGGCGATGCGTACAAGGACGGACCGCTGGCACTCGGCATGCACAAGCGCGGCAGCTTCTATGATATCGTGGATGTCCCGGAATGCCGGATTGTGGACGAGGATTTTCATACGGTGCTCACAGTGACGCTGTCTTATTTTAAAGAGCGGAATCTGCCGTATTATCACAAACTGCGCCACACCGGATATCTGCGTCATCTTCTGGTGCGCAAGGCGGTGAAGACCGGGGAGATCCTGGTGGATCTGGTGACGACAACGCAGATAGCGGAAGGGGAGGAAGAGGCGCTTCTTGTCGGATGGAAGGAGGCGCTGTGTGCTGCCGCTTATCGGGGAACGCTCACCGGTGTGCTTCACACCCGCAACGATAGTGTGGCGGACACCGTCACAAACGAGGGCACGGATGTGCTTTTCGGGCAGGACTATTTCTATGAAGAATTGTTAGGACTTCGTTTCCAGATCACGCCGTTTTCCTTTTTCCAGACGAACTCTCTGGGCGCGGAGGTGCTTTATGAGACGGCGCGTGAGTTCATCGGGGATGCCCTGCCGAGTAGAACGGATGCGGATGTCGCAGAGCATGGAAAAGTTGTGTTTGACCTTTATTCCGGAACCGGTACGATCGCGCAGATGCTCGCCCCGGTTGCAAAAAAGGTGATCGGCGTGGAGATTATTCCGGAGGCGGTCGAAGCTGCGAAGGAGAATGCAAAGTTAAACGGTCTTGCAAACTGCGAGTTTATCGCGGGAGATGTGCTCAAGGTGATTGATGAGATCGAGGAGAAGCCGGACTATATCGTGCTCGATCCGCCGCGTGACGGCATCCACCCGAAAGCTCTGGAGAAGATCATCCGCTACGGTGTGCCGCAGATGGTGTATATCTCCTGCAAACCGACCAGCCTGGCGAGAGATCTTGAAGTGCTGCAGGCGAGGGGCTATGAGGTGAAGAAGGTGTGCTGTGTGGATATGTTCCCAGCGACGGTGCATGTGGAGACTGTTTGTCTCCTCTCTAAGAAATGCCCAGTTTAAGCGGGTTTGAGGACTATATTGGCTAGAACATATTAAAAAAATAAGCCTGTTAAATATGTGCGTTAATCGAAAAATAGAATACGGGTGTAGTGAAAATAAACCTTTTGGCGTAGCTTACAATAAGTGCGCTGAAAGGTTATTTTTATATGATTATGTGTGCAATAGAGTATGGTGCTGTACGCAGGATTTTATACAGGTTTAGATTGATTTTCGGCGTCTCTACGCTTATAATAAAAAATAAGGTAAAATGTCGTATTTTAGAACTTTATTGAGGTAAAAAAATATGGAGTTTATGACTATTAAAGAAGCAGCAGTAAAATGGAATTTATCAGTTAGAAGAGTGCAGACCATTTGCAATGAAGGAATGATAGAAGGGGCTATGAAATTTGGTAATACATGGGCCATTCCAAAGGATGCTGTAAAACCAGTGGATAAAAGAATTAAGTCTGGGAAGTATATCAAGTCCTGATTTTGGGACACCAGTTGTGAGAAAATTCTATTAGGATAGGAGAACGCTACCCTTATTACATTAGATTACAGGAGGATGGTTATGTTACCAGCAGCAGTGAAAAACAAAATTGAACAGATATGGCTTGATGTTATAGCCGGAGGAGTGTCGCAGCCAACAGAAGTTATTGAGCAGTTAACATATCTTATGTTTGCAAAACAGATTGATGAGCGTGAGGCAGACATCGAAACAGCAGAACTGCTTTCAGGTCAGAAACAAACACATATATTTGGAGAATCAAAAGAAGAACAGGCACTTCGTTGGAGAAATTTCAAAGGTATGGAAGCACGTGAACTTTATAAGCATTTTGTAGAGCATGTATTTGTATTCCTTATAAATATGAATTCAGATGAGAATTCAGCATTTTCTAGATATTTGAAGCATGCAACATTTAAGATTAATGAGCCATTGGCACTTCAGAAGGTAATAACGGGCTTAGAGGATTTATTTGAAAATGATATAAAAGATTTGGATATGCAGGGTGACTTATATGAGCATATGCTTGGTAAATTGAACTCTGCTGGTAGACTTGGTGCCTTTAGAACTCCAAAACACATCAGAGATATGATGGTTAAGTTGATGGCTCCTACGCCAGATACAAAGATATGTGATCCGGCTTGTGGTACAGCAGGATTTCTTATTTCAAGTGCAGAGTATATTAGAAGCCATTATGGAAGTAAGATGTCTGATGAACAATGGAAAAAGTATGCGACTGAAACATTTACCGGATTTGATACAGATGAAACTATGTGTAGATTATCATGTATGAACCTTATGCTTCATTCAGTAACAAATCCACAGCTTAATAAACAGGATAGTGTGTCTAAGGATTATCAGGTGAAAGATACCTATGACCTTATTCTTGCTAATCCACCTTTTAAGGGTACATTGAATAAAGAAAATATAAGCGAATCATTATCTGCAATTACAAGTACAACAAAAACGGAATTACTGTTTGTAGCACTATTTACACGTTTACTTCGTGTTGGGGGAAGATGTGCTTGTATCGTTCCGGATGGTGTTTTGTTTGGTTCGTCAAATGCTCATAAGAACCTTCGTAAAGAGCTTATTGAGAATCAATACTTAGAAGGTGTGATTTCTATGCCTTCTGGTGTGTTTAAGCCATATGCCGGAGTATCAACAGCGATTCTTATTTTTACAAAGACAAACGCAGGTGGTACTGATAAGGTTTGGTTTTATGATATGAAGTCTGATGGCCATACGCTTGATGATAAACGCCAGCCAATTGAAGAGAATGACATTCCTGATATTATTGAGAAATTTCATAATAAAGAAAATGAAGTGTCTCGTGATAGAACTGAACAAAGCTTCTTGGTTGATAAGCAGGAAATTGTTGATAATGATTACGACCTTTCAATAAATAAGTATAAGAAAACAGAATATGTAGCAGTTGAATATCCACCTACAGAAGAAATTCTTGATGAAATTGAAAAATTGAATGCCCAGATTGCGGAGAAAACAGCAGCACTTAGGGCATTACTTGGAAAATAGGAAAGAAAGGGTCTCATAAATTGAGGTTTGTAGGTATGATAGATGAAGGTAAAGTTAGAGTCTTTCTTGCAAGAAGTAAGTGAAAAAACCACTGAAAATAATCAATATCCAGTTCTTACGTCTTCAAAAGCAGGATTGTATTTACAAAGCGATTATTTTAATAAGCAAGTGGCGAGTAAAGATAATACGGGATATAAGATTATTAAAAGAGGTCAATTTACATATAGGGCAATGAGTGATACAGGAGAGTTTTTCCCTAATATGCTTGATTGTACAGATATAGGAATTGTTAGTCCAGCTTATCCGGTATTCGAGATTGCAAAACCAGTAGTAATTCCAGAATTTTTGAAATATTACTTTAAATCATATGGCTTTCAGCAATCGATTTCTTCATTTGCTCAAGGCAGCACACGTACTAGTGTGAAATATGGAAAATTGAAAACTGTCACTATAGATCTTCCGGAAATAGAAGAACAAAGAAAAATTGTTGAAATATTAGATACTGCACAGAAACTCATTGCACATAGAGAAACAGAAATAGAGAAATTGGATGACCTTATCAAAGCCCGATTTGTCGAACTCTTTGTAGGAAAAAAATATGAGATAGTTAAGGCTGGATCAATAATAAAAGAGATGCGCAATGGTGTATCGCCTTCAACAAGCGGAGGGCATTTCGAGAAAGTATTAACATTATCAGCAATAACCCAAGGAAAATTTGATGATAAGGCATGGAAGGAGGGCTTTTTTACTGATTGCCCATCGGCTGAAAAACGAATAACAGAAGATGATTTTTATATATGTCGCGGAAATGGAAACAAATCATTAGTAGGGATGGGAGTATATGCATTGGAAAACAGACCAGATTTGGTTTTTCCTGATACGGTTATTGCAGCACATATAGATACGGAACGAATGGTTCTTCCATATTTGTGGATAATGTGGCAACAACCGGAAGTTAGAAAGCAACTTGAATCTGGTGCTAGAACAACGAATGGTACTTACAAAATTAATCAAAAAGTTATCAGCGAAATAAAGATTATCTGTCCACCGATAAATGAACAAGAGGTATTTGCCGACTTCATCAAACAAGTCAACAAATCAAAAGTTGTAGCACAGAAGATGCTGGATGAAGCACAGACATTATTTGATAGTTTGATGCAGGAATATTTTGGTTAATTTTTGGCTCAGCCGGGGAAGGATGTTGGTATATCACTATAAAGAAAGAGGTATACCAACATGGAAGAGAAAATTGTAAAAGTATTAAACGAAATGGCAGAGTACCTTTCTATTGCACAGATGAAAAAATTGCAGGAAGTAATAGTTGATACTTTTGCCGAAAACAAAATTGAAAAATCTGAGATATCAAATGAAGATTTTTTGCGAATGTTTTTAGATGCGAAGCGGATTGAAGGGTGCTCGGACAGAACAATTAAATATTACAAAGCTACTATAGAACATTTTATAAATTCGGTTGATGGTTTGGTAAGAAAAATAACAACAGAAGAGATTAGAGAGTATTTGGCTTCGTATCAGAAACGAAACAATTGTACCAATGTCACCGTTGATAATATTCGACGCAATATTTCTAGTTTATTTACATGGCTTGAGGAAGAAGATTATATACTAAAAAGTCCTATGAAAAGAATACATAAAATAAAGACTAAGACAATTGTTAAGAATGTAATATCAGATGAAGGAATAGAAAAACTTCGAGATAATTGCAAAGGTATCAGGGACCTGGCAATTATTGATTTGTTATATTCTACAGGAATAAGAGTTGGTGAATTAGTCAACTTGAATATCGATGATATTGATCTGGAAGGAAGAGAATGCATCGTCTATGGAAAAGGTGATAAAGAAAGAAGAGTATATTTTGATGCGAAAGCAAAGGTTCATTTGAAGGCGTATATAGATAGTCGCAAAGATGACAATGATGCCCTTTTTGTGACGCTGGATTCACCACATGAGAGATTGAAAATTAGTGGTGTGGAGATAAGATTACGTCAGCTTGGAAGACAACTGAATCTAGATAGAGTTCACCCACATAAATTCAGAAGAACAATGGCTACGCGAGCCATTGATAAAGGAATGCCAATTGAGCAGGTGCAAAAGATACTGGGACATTCTCAGATTGATACGACTATGCAGTATGCGATGGTAAATCAGAGCAATGTTAAAAATTCACACAAGAAATATATTTCGTAGGAGGTTGGATAGAATGAGTCTTTTGGAAGAATTTCAGCAACACAACAGAGAGGAAAGACAGGCATATATAAATGAAGCAATCGAAGAAGCTTTATATGATTATGAGATTCGTGTTGCGAAGGTTTTAAAAGCGGAAAATATAAAAGAAGATAAAGCGAAAAAAATATTATCAGAGGGGTTTGATATTAAGCCGAGTCAAGCATCAGAAATCTTGGAACAACTAAAATAGAATTGCACTTCAAATTGAGGTTTGTAGGGATGATAGATGAAAGTGAAAATAGGTGAAATCACATCAATTAGAACAGGTAAGTTAGATGCTAATGCTGCTTCACCTGATGGAGCATATCAATTTTTTACATGCTCACGAGAACCATTACGAATATCAACGTATTCCTATGATTGTGAGTGCGTGCTAGTAGCAGGAAATGGCGATCTGAATGTGAAATACTATAATGGGAAGTTTGATGCATATCAAAGAACATACATTATTGAAGATAATAGTACTGGGAGATTATATATGCCATATTTATACTTCTTTATGTTGGGGTATATTGAAGAACTAAGAAAACAGGCTATTGGCGGAGTTATAAAATACATTAAACTTGGTAATTTAACAGAAGCATTAATAGAATTACCTACTATTGAAGAACAGAAGAAAATAGTACAAATACTTAAAAGTGCTCGTTACGTTATTGAAAAAGAAGCAAGACAAATAGAATGTTTGGATGAACTTATCAAAGCCCGATTTGTCGAGATGTTTGGGGATCCTGTTGCAAATGACAAAGGTTGGAAAACGAAACCTTTATTAGATATGGGAAAGTGTAAGAATGGAATGAATTTTCACTATGACGACAGCGGTGTTGAGATAAGTTGTTTGGGCGTTGGAGATTTTAAGGATTTATCCGTTATAGATAATACAAAAAAACTATCCATAGTATCATTAAACGAGATGCCATCAGAAGAATATTTATTAAAAGATGGAGACATAGTGTTCGTACGTTCTAATGGAAATAAGGATTTAGTAGGAAGAAGTTTGGCTATATATCCGGGAAACTTGCCAACAACATTTAGTGGATTTTGTATTAGGTATAGAATACATGATGATAAGATAACAGTTCCATATTTATTAAGAGTTCTGAAAATGGAATCAATGCGAAAAAAAATGGCAGGACGTGGTGCTAATATTCAAAATCTGAATCAACAGATATTAGGAACATTAGTAATACCTGTACCACCAATAGAACTTCAAAACCAATTCGTAGATTTTGTACGAGCCATCGACAAATCAAAAGTTGTAGATATAAATATCATCCTGAAAGGAGGCGTTTACAATGGAAATGAATTTCTCGTTTCTTGAAGAAAAAAGAGAATATGAATTATTTGCAAGTGCATGTATTGATGCTGAGAGAATATTAGAATCTTCTCCGGTAATGAGTGCGGTGGCATCCAGAAAAGCATTGGAACTTTGTGTGAAGTGGGTTTATTCCATTGATTCAGTATTAAAGCCAATTGAGTATAGGGAAGGTCTGCAATCATTGTTGCATAACAATGGATTCCCGTCGTTAATGGATTACACATTGTGGAAAAGACTTCAATACATTGTGCGTAATGGGAATGAGTCAGTACATACATCTAAACGCTTAGATAGGGATGATGCAGTATTGTCTCTTAACATATTGTTTGATTTTGTCGAATGGATTGATTATTGTTACGGAAGAGACTATATAGAGCGTGATTTTGATGAAGCGAAGATTCCGGATGCAACTAAAGAAGCAGAATCTATTCAGGAACAATATAAACAGGTTATTAAGGATGTTCAGAAAAATGCTGATAAAATTGTAGACGAGAAAGATAAAGAAATTGAACGTCTGTTAAAGATGAATGAAGAGCTTCGCCAGGAAATGAAAGCGAAGAAATCAAAGAATGTAAAAGAACGAGAATATACATATGATCCAAATATGCCTGAATGGTTGACAAGAAAGCGATATATTGATGCAGATCTTAAGGCTAATGGATATATATTTGATCAGGATGCAAAACGAAATTGTGTAGAAGTGGAGTATCCTGTTGCTGGTATGCCTAATGAAACAGGAACAGGTTACGTAGATTACGTTATCTGGGGTGATACCGGTAAAATAATTGCAGTTTTAGAGGCGAAAAAAGCCAGCGAAAGTGCGGATAAAGGACGAAACCAGGCTAAGTTATACGCTGATTGTATTCAGAATATGCAGGGATTTAGACCGGTTATGTTTTACACAAATGGTTTTGAAACATATCTCTGGGATGATGAAAACAGTGCTCCGCGAGTTGTTAGCGGTATGTTTCCACAAAAAGATATCAATGCGATGATTGAGCGGAGATACATTAAGAAACCGGTTAGCAGCGTACAGATTGATGAAGAGATTACAAACCGCTGGTATCAGCTAAGAGCTGTTACAAAGTGCTGTGAGAATTATGAAAAGGGTATTAGAAAATGTTTGCTTGTAATGGCAACTGGAACTGGAAAGACAAGAACTGCAGCGTCTGTTGTTGATGTTATGACTCGTAGCCAGATTATGGGGAGAGTTTTGTTTTTGGCAGATAGAAAGGAGTTGGTGAAGCAGGCAAAGAATGCTTTTTCTTCATATATACCTAATACAACTATGTGCAATCTTTTGCTTAATAAAGATGAGCGAAATGCAAATATTGTTTTTTCAACGTATCCAACGATATTACACGCGATTGATACGATGAAAAATTCAGATGGTTCAAGATTCTTTTCGCCGGGACATTTTGATTTAATCGTAATTGATGAAGCACATAGAAGTATTTTTAATAAATATAGAGCTATTTTCGAATATTTCGATGCGTGCTTATTAGGTTTAACCGCAACTCCTAAGAAAACGGTTCACCAATCAACATATGAATTTTTTGATATGAAAAATAACATGCCTACCGATGTTTACGAATACGATGAGGCAGTAAATAAAGACCATGTACTAGTACCGTTCTATTTGATTGAGACTGCTACCCAAATACCGGATGATGGAATTACATATGAAGATCTGGATGAAGAAGAACGTGAAGCATACGAGGATGAGTTCTATGAAGATGAAGGCTTACCTGAACGTATTCCGCCGGAACGAATAAATAAATACATTTTCAATATTGATACGGTTGATATGATGATTTCTGATTTGATGAATAATGGCATCAAACATAAGAATGGAAATCATGTTGGTAAAACTATTATTTTTGCCCAGAATAAGAAACATGCGCAGTTTATTGTAGAGAGATTTGATAAATTGTATCCGCAGTATAAAGGTGCTTTTTGTAAATTAGTAGTTTGTGATGAACCATATGCAGAAAAGAATCTAGAAGATTTCAAAAAGGCAGATGAGTATCCTTTTATAACAGTTACAGTGGACATGTTAGAAACAGGTGTAGATGTTCCTGAAATTACAAATTTAGTATTTGTAAAAAAAGTGTACAGCAGAATTAAGTTTGATCAGATGATTGGACGAGGAACACGCCTTTGCAGCAATCTATTTGGAGAAGGAGAAGATAAAAAAGAGTTTTATGTATTTGATTATATGCGTAATTTCCAATTCTTTGATGAACATCCAAAAGGCAAAGAGTTGGGTGTAACAATTGCTCCTATAACAGCAAGATTTATCCGGATGGTGCAGATAATTAGACTTTTACAGGATGCTTCATATGCAGAGAAGGATTATCAAGTAATTCGTGAAGATATGGTAGATCATGTTGTTAGTGATGTGCAAGGGATGAATCCGGAACGTATTGAAGTTCGCCTGGAACTTAGATATGTGGAACAGTATAAGGTTAGAAAAGTTTATGAATGCTTGGACGATGTAAGTAAAGAAGAAATAATCGGTCACCTTGCAAAATTAGTCGTGTCCGGTGAGAAAAATGAAGCGGCGATAAATTTTGATGTTACCATGTATGGATTGATGTTATCTGCTATGGCTGGTGGCAAGAACTTTGGTAAATTAAAAAGACATGTTGTAAGTAATGCTAATACACTTCTTTCGGAATGTGCTACTATTCCGGATGTTAAAGCAAAAATACCGGAATTAAAGGAACTTACAAATGATAATTATTGGAACGCTAAGGATATTCTTAAGTTTGAAGAAACAAGAAAATCGCTTAGGGATATTATGAAATTTATCCCACTAAAGAAAGTAAAAATACACTATACCGATTTTGAGGACGAAGTGGTATTTAGAGAAGAAGGCAGAAAAGTAGATATGGGTTCTTCTGATTTTGAGGATTATAGAGCAAAGGTGAATGAGTATGTAGAAGCCCATAAGAACCAGCCTGCAATCAATAAGTTGCTACATAATGAACCTATTACTGCTGATGATTACAAAGAGTTGGAGAGGATTTTCACTGAAGAACTTGGAACTGCAGAGGATTATCAGACGAATTATCAAGATACACCATTTGGGCTGTTGATAAGAAAAATTGCAAAAATGGATAGAGATGCAGCATATGCAGCATTTTCTACATTTATTGCAGAAGAGAGACCTAATGCGGAACAGATTCATTTTATTGAACAGGTGGTAGATTATGTGGTTGAGAACGGATATATCAATAATGTACTTGATTTAATGAAGGCACCATTTGATAGACCATATAAGTTCAGTGTGATTTTTACTAGAGAAGAGCAGATAAAGTTTGTGCAGGTGATTAATAGTATTAAGAGTAATGCACTTGTGGCGTAGTTACAATATGTTTCAAAAATAAGAAAGTTGAAGTTTTTACTATGTGACATGATTAGCATAATATACGTTTGCTTAAGAACAATGGTTGTCGGTGTGTATTATGTGGATTGCTAAAACAAAGGAAAGCTGGATGAGGATAAAGATGTTAATTGATGATTTAATTGAATACTGTGATAAACAATATCAAGATGGCGAATGTAGAGCTTGTACTGGTCGAGAACGATGCACAAATGAGTGTGATGGTAACTGTAAACTTTGCTTGGATGATATTCATTTTCATGCACATCAAAGAAGGACAAAATATGATTGTGAAAGATTGCTTTATTATTATATTTGCAGATATTCATATAAATATTGCTCGGAAATGATATACGCTTTAAGGCAGATTGATTTGTCCAACTATCCGTATTTTCATATTTTATCGTTGGGGTGTGGTGGCGCACCGGATTTGATGGCTTTTCAATATATGGATTATCCACAAAAACTATCTTATGTTGGATTAGATAAGAATGTATATTGGGAAGAAATTCATAATTATATTATTGATAATTTTGAAGATGGAAGAGTACAATTTTTGCGTAACATTGACGTTTTACAATATTTTGATAATCACGAAATTACGAAGTGTAATGTAATTATAATTCAGTATTTAATTTCTTTTTTTTATTCAAATGTAGGAGTAATAGGAGTAAGACGATGGTTTTCAAAATTGGCACAAAGCATTGTGAAGAACAAGCCTGAAAATTCTCCTATGCTTATTATTATTAATGATGTTGATAGCATAAATACAGGCCGAGATGCGCTTCCATTTTTTGTTGAGGAGATCGAAAGAGTTGGCCTTTCCGTAAACCGAGAATTAAGACGACGATTCAAGTCTGCAAATTATTTTGCAAATTCGGTTCAATATGCGTCAAAGAGAAATATTTTTGATGGGATTTCAGATGAGTTTCAAAAAGATTATTGTGTAGCTTTAAGTTGTGAAAGTGCGCAACTAATATTGGAGGTGATTTAGTGATAATAAGTGCAAGTAGACGTACAGATATTCCAGCATATTATTCAGAATGGTTTGTAAATAGAATACATGAGGGATTTGTTTATGTACGAAATCCGATGAATATTCACCAGATAAGCAAAATAAGTTTGTCACGAGATGTTGTCGATGCAATTGTTTTTTGGACTAAAAATCCAGTTCCGATGATGGAAAAAATAGATGAGTTTAAAGAATATCCTTACTATTTTCAATTTACGCTAACATCTTATGGAAAAGATGTAGAGATGGGATTGCCTTCAAAAAATCAGATTCTCATACCTGCTTTTTGTGAACTGTCAAAAAAAATTGGTCGTGAAAGAATTGTATGGCGTTATGATCCTATTTTTATTAATGACACATATACAGTTGAATATCATAAAAAGTATTTCAAAACTTTGGCGTCAAAGGTAGGAGAATATACAGAGAAGTGTACAGTTAGTTTTTTAGATTTATATAGAAATACGGAAAGAAACATAAAACCGTTAGGCATACGTGTTCCGACAATAAATGAACAAATGGAAATTATGAAAACATTTGTTGAGGTTGCTAAAGAATATGGATTTTATATTGATACCTGTGCCGAGGAAATTGATTTATCAGAATTGGGAATAATGCATGCGCATTGTATCGATCAGGAAAGAATTGAGAGAATTGGTAAATTTCATTTGGATGTAAAGAAAGATTCTAATCAGCGCGATATATGTGGGTGTGTGGCGAGTATTGATATTGGAACGTATAACACTTGTAAAAATGGATGTGTTTATTGTTATGCGAACTATAGTAAAGTGACGGTTGAAAATCAAACTCAAAATCACGATCCATCTAGTCCATTATTATTTGGACAAGTAGGAAGTGATGATGTAATAAAAGAAAGGAAAATGAAGTCTCTTATTCAGAATCAGATGTCCCTCTTTGATCTTTAGCAAAACAGAGAATAGAAGTACTTAATGATATAAATGTAAGGAGCTGATTGACTATGGAAGAAGTAAAGATAGAGTATTTTAAGTATCTTCCAACTGAAGAACGTAGACAGGCCGCAAAGCGCTTAAAAAAGTATATGGAGTATTTCCAAGCGGAATTATCAGCCATTGAAAATCGAAGTGTTAAAGAACGAATTCATGAGATTTTTCCGAAAGGAAAAGATGAAAAAGTTAGAAGAACGGAAAAACAGATGCATAGACTACAGAGATATTATGAGCTTTTGGCAGATGTTTCTAAGGCAGCATTTGAAAATGCGGTAAAGATTGTAGGTGAACAAGATGATAATAGTGCGTCTACAGGAACAGCGATAGCATCATTATCAGGGGCGGTGCAAACCAATGCGACATTAGCTAGTTTAGGAGGAGGTGCAATGTGCGCAGGTGGTTTGGGTATGGCAGGTGGTTTTAGCATATTGGGAATGGCAATAGCGGGTGGAACGAGTTTATTATCGAATGGAACTGGATTGTCAGATTTATCAGATAAAGAACAAGCTATTATATATAAAAAAGCCTTTGAAACAGCACTGACTCTTTGATGCAAAGTGATATTTCCGAAGAGAAAATTAGAACTGCATTGATGAATACTATGGAGAAAATCCAGGAAATAAAAGAAAGATATGAATATATAACAGATTCTGAAGAAATAGCAAAACATATACAAGACGAATGCGTTATAGAAGTTTCTACAGGAGTCGAGGGGACGTCGGACTATAATAAATTTAAGAAATATGTAGAAACGACAATCGGAGAGTCAGCATGGAGAAAAATGACGCAGAATGCACAAATATTCCTTATTACGGCTGAGCTATTATATGATCAATGGAGAGTGTATGGAGATGATAATATTGACTTTGCACCGATTTGTATGTCGGTATCGAAAGCTCTTGAAGTTGAGGTTACAAGAAGATATTTTATGGGTTATTTAACATATCTTAACGAAAACGCTATGGATATTCCAGCAGAAATGCTTATGAAAGAAAACGGCGAATTCAGAGAAAAAAGAGAAGAAGAATTTATGCTTGGAAACATTACAGGAGTGACTGGATATGCAGTATATTTAGATACTAATAGTGTGAAATTGGTTGGTCGGCTTATAGACGAAAATCAGAAATTTTTGAAGTATGCCAAGACATAATAAACCAGAAAACGAACCTGCATTCTTTAAGGAAATGCCTGATGAGTGTATGTCACGTGCAATTGCCATATTAGATACCGTATTCAAATCAATTGAATCTTTAGGTGGAAGTATTAATAGTGATTTGTCTGTGAAAATTAGAGGTGATATTGTTAGATTTCGTATGGTTGAGAGTCAAGATCAGGTGAAGCATGAAATGACTAAGCAAGAGGCACAGGCGCTCGTAAAGTATAATGATGATATCAAAAATCATAGATGGGCTTCAAAACCGCAAATTAGAAAATATGACAAGGTATATAATGGTAAACTTCGTATTGTGTTTGGGGAGCGAAGCTACATTAGAGATAACGATTCTGAAAAATTAGAAGATAGACTGGGTGATATTTTGGTTACCCTGTATGAGAAGGCAGAAGAGAATAGAATTGTACGAGAAGCACGTGAAGAGGCAGAACGTAAGAGAGTTGAAGAAGCGAGATGCAGAGAAGAAAATAGACAAAGAAAAGAACAAGAAATTCGTCTTGTAAAAGAACTTGTAAACAAAGCTGAAGACTATAGAATTGCAAAGGAAATAAGAGAATATATTCAGGCTATGATAGATAGTGGAAATGAAGATATTACTCCAGAATGGATTGAATGGGCGCTGAAGAAAGCTGACTGGTATGATCCGTCTATAGCGACTGAGGATGAATATCTGGGAAAACGTCAGCATGAAAAAAGTGCTGAAGAAAAGGAAAAATCTTTGCAAGACAGTATCAGAAAGAGCTGGTATTGGTAAAAATGAATGGAGGCAATTTGATGGATAAAGATCCTTTTAAAGAGTATATAAGGCAATCAGAACCAAGTAAAAGAGACAAAGGTTACGCCTGGCATACAGCTATCGGACTTCAAGCAGTGGATGGATTAAAGCCTTCGAAGTATTTGATTGATACTGCAATAAAGAATATTGAAGGTGATATTTCGATTGATGAAGCGCAGGAACTTCTAAATACGTATTATGAAGAAAATCCAAAAGCAGATACAGACGACCGTACGGAAGAGGCCGACAAAGTTGCTGTTAGAATTGCAAAAATTTTATCGGAGAAAGCATTTAGTTTTACTCCGAATGAGTATATCTCTATTCATAAAAAGTTGTTTGCTGGGATTTATGGACATGCAGGAAAACTGAGAGATTATAATATTACAAAAAAGGAATGGGTGCTGAATGGAGCAACGGTTCTTTATGGAAGTGCATCAGAACTTCGCGCAACCTTGGACTATGATTTTACAGAGGAAAAGAAGTTTAGCTATAAAAACCTAAGTATGGAAGATATTATTCATCACTTGGCACTCTTTGTATCAAGATTATGGCAGATACATGTATTCAGAGAGGGAAACACACGAACTACAGCAGTATTTTTTATTAAGTATCTTAGAACGCTGGGATTTGACGTAACCAATGATATTTTTGCGGAAAATGCGTGGTATTTTAGAAATGCACTTGTTAGGGCCAATTATAACGATTTGAAAAATGGTGTTCATGAGACAACTGAGTATTTGGAATTGTTTTTAAGAAATTTATTGTTGGATGAAAAGAATGAACTTCATAATCGTTCGATGCACATTAGTGGAAGGTTTAAAGAAACGGACTTTGAAAGTGCAAAAGCGGACATTGGGAATACAGAAGCGGACACTGAAAGTCAAAAAGCGGACATTCGAAATAAATTACTTTCTTTCTCAGATACGATTTCAGAAAAAACAATAAATCACACTTTTGAACTGTTTTCAATATGTGGAAAAGAAGAATATTTCGGCAGAACGATTGTAGAAGATATTACCGGGTTAAAATCAACAAGAGCATCCGAGCTGATAAAACTGTTGGTTGATAGTAAGGTAATCGTATCCGTAACCGGACATGGAAAAGGAAAATACCGATTTCAATTATAGTGAAGGTAACGGTTGTTGTGGCATTAGACCTCGGTTGTGGGAAGAGCTAATTATAACGATCTGCAAAATGGTATTCATGCTACAACAAAGTTC
>ERZ859776.553-NODE-553-length-17648-cov-3.585972_pt1 | contig 17648 bp, 41 predicted proteins | sample MGYA00509987_ERZ859776 | MGnify/ENA primary metagenome ERZ859776 (study PRJEB30046, sample SAMN00715146) | human gut metagenome | study: EMG produced TPA metagenomics assembly of the A metagenome-wide association study of gut microbiota in type 2... | reverse complement strand
AACCTTCGCCGCACTGTATGCCGCCTGTGCCAAGGTCATGCCCTCCCCCCCCCGCCTGCCGGGCGGCGGCGCGTGCGAGGTACTTCTGCTCATCGACCGCGGCGACAAAACATGGGAGTGCATCGTGCGGCCGGGCAAGCACCTGCGCAAAGGCGCGAAGATGCAGTTCGGCAACGGCGAGCTCAAAGCGGAGGTCGTGGACGTGTTACCTGACGGCAACCGCATGGTGAAATTCGACTTTGAGGGTATTTTCCTCGAGGTGCTCGAACACCTTGGCAAGATGCCGCTGCCGCCTTACATCAAGGAGGAATTGCAGGATCAGGAGCGCTACCAGACCGTCTATTCCAAGGTCAACGGCAGCGCCGCCGCCCCCACCGCCGGACTTCACTTCACTCCGGAGCTTCTGGAGCGTGTGCAGGCAATGGGTGTAAAGGTTGGATACGTGACACTCCATGTAGGGCTCGGCACCTTCCGGCCCGTGAAGGAAGACACCATTGAGGGCCACGAGATGCACAGCGAATACTGCGTCATCCCACAGGAGACGGCGGATCTTATCAACGAGACCAAGCGCAGCGGCGGACGGGTCATCTGCGTCGGCACCACCTCCTGCCGCACCGTCGAAAGCTGGGCCGCCGAGGACGGCACCATGACCGCCTCCGCCGGTTGGACGGACATTTTCATCTATCCCGGCTATCGGTTCAAGGTGTTGGACGGGCTGATCACCAACTTCCACCTGCCGGAGTCCACCCTCATCATGCTGGTATCGGCGCTGGCGGGACGAGAGCACGTTCTGGCCGCCTATGAGGAGGCCGTCCGGCAGCGCTACCGGTTCTTCAGCTTTGGCGACGCTATGCTTATCCTGTAAAGGATGTGCGGAATGAAAATACTCCCCCGCAAACTGTTTTATGCCAGCGGTTTGCGGGGGAGTATTTTCTATTTCAGATATAATTTCCATGCGGCATAGTTTGCTGATTATGCTACTGAACCGCATCCATGCTTTGAAAATTTACAATTTTTTCAACACAGGTTCGCACCCATAAACAGATCGAAATTCTCGAATTTATCAGATGGCCACGGGCAGGTCAGATTATCTTCCAGATAGTTCCACATTTCGAGGGCGTAACAGTCGTAGGTGCGCGTGTCAGGGTCGAGTCCGTGATGTAGGCAGAACGCAGTCCAGAGTGCTCTCAGCTGCTTCACCTCGACGAACTGAACGAAGTCGCCGCCCTCTATGAACCCCAGAATGTAGTCGAACTCTTTCTTCATCTCTTCGGTAGGCATCTCAGCTTTCCTCCTTAGTTGCGGGCATGGCCTACAGTTACTTCCTCAAGCACATTCATAAGCTGCTCAAAAGTAACGTCTTCTTTGATATCCAGCGCTGTACATATTGGATTCACAAGGATGTGCAGTTGAGAGATTCTGGCGTCGTTTGGAGGGCAAACAATGCACTCTCCATACCAGTCTCGATACAGCGCCGACGCTTTCATTGATTTTACCTTGACTTTCTTGCCTTCAGCATTGTAGTAACAAAAGCGGATGATGATCTCCGCCCTCCGAAAACCGCGAATTTTTTCAATGACATCATTAAATGCGATGTCTAAAACGTTTTTCGCTCTCATTCTATTTCACTCCTTCTTTAGCTTGTAGGTCTTTCCTTTTTCGGCCTTCCCGTTTCCTTTCTGGTACTCGTCAATCCAGACAACCTTCCCGCTTTTGTAGTGGCGGTAGTGTCCACGGACTGAGAAGGAACCGCGTGGGCTTCTGTGTGAGCCTTTTGCCATCATTTGAAGCTCATTGCCGGTCGTACAGAGTATGTAAGTGACCCCGTTCCGTTGGCTTCTTTTGTGGCTCTTTGTGGGCTTTGTAGGACGGCTTTCCTTTTTCCGCGCAGCGTTCTGGCCGACGTCCACGGTAAACCTTCCGAACACGATCAGAGCCATCGCCGAGCAGTAGACGGTCAGGACAGCCTGCCGGTTTTCTTGGCTCAGCTTCGTCGTGTCCCTCACCAGATTGCACAGCCCGTTCTCCAGCAGCTCAAACGTCAGGTTGCCGATACCTCTGCCATTCTCGTTGACTGTCAGCCGCAGCTTATTTTCCTCCCGGATGCCGGTGATGGAGAATCCGCTGTCCACGCAGATGATCTTCACCGCTTTCATCGGTGCGACACCGAGGCGAACGAGGTCTTTGTGCTCGTCTCTCCATTGGAGCAGGAACTCTAAGTCCTTCTCTTTCAGCAGCACCTTATTCATCTTCGTACCCGTTCTCGATGCACTCGGCACATACCTTTTTGCCGCTCACATAATGTTCGGAGCAGAGATGGACGCTGAGTCTTCCGACTTGCTTCGTTTTCACAAGCCAGCGCCCGCAACATTCGCAGTGCAGCTCACCGTTCTCGTCGAGGTCGTCTTCGTTCACTTCCGGGAGGTCGATCTCGTCATCCTCATCTTCATCATCTTCCTCGTCATCTTCATCATCGTCATCACTTTCAGGCATCACACACTCTTCTCCGAGGAAAGCACGGAAGCCATCATCAAGCAGCTGGTTCCCGTGGTAGTCGGTGAACAGCCGTGCAACCTCCTCTCCGGAAAGCTCACACAGAGCGTCCCACATTTCCATCTGCATATCGTTCATTTCGATTCCCTCGCTTTCTCCTCCCAGTACGGCGTGTACTGGAAGGCAATGTCGTACATTCCCTTCCCTGTGATCTGGTCGCGGAAGGTATTGACGAACAGACTCTTCTTCAGCCCCTCATCCTTGAACCACTTATCGACTACTCGCTTCGTGAGCGGCGTGATGAACACATAGAGGTCGGAGCAGTGATTGAACATCTGCTCTCTCGGGTATCCAGCATCTTCGAGCGCTTCCATCAATGTCTTATTCACTCTTGAGCACCTCCTCAACCACGCGATCTCCGTCCATCCAGTATTGCCGCATTCCGATCTTGCCAACCGTGTAGCCCTTGCGCTCCATTTGATACTGTTGCTCCGCTGCCGGGTCATGCCACCGAAGGCCACGGGCTTTGTAGAGCGGAATCCAATGCGACTCGTAGAAATCATATCCGGCACCGTCGATACCGAAGATGAACCCGAAGTCCTCAGACTCATAAACGCGGAACCCACACTCGGACATGAGCTTGATTCCGTCGCCCTCTTCCAGCCACCAGTCATCCGCACTGTCGCCGAACGTCCACATCGTCCCCCACATGGGAAGGCCACCGTCTCGCTCGACCTCAAAGTCATCGCGCTCTGCATCCGTCCACGAGTCATTGTCAAGCTGGATGTGATACAGTCCATCCTCGTAGATGTCCTCGATCACGCCGCAATGCTCGCTCAGCGGCTGGTAGCAGTAAACTCTGTCACCGACCGCAGGCTCAGTCACCTCGTGGATGTCCTCGTCGCCGATGTTCATCAGCTTCTCGATCATGCCCTGCGGGATTGCGTTCATCTCGCGCACCCATTCTTCCGTTGCCTCTCTGATTGTCATTCTGTTGTTCCACATTGTCTTAGTCCTCCTTTGCTCTGATGATGAAGTTGTTGCAGACACGCATGACCTCGAACGCCACGCTCTCGATGACTTCCGCTTCCGTGCGGCCATCGGCCTCGATCTCACTGTGAGCGATGATGTCTTCTGCGATCTCCACGATGTCTTCGGTGGTGAGGTTGTCCTTCCACTCGCAGAGGTCAAGCTGGAGATGCCGGTACTGGTCGTTGGTTCCTCTGGTGTACCAGTCGTTCTTGATGCACAGCTTGCGGATATCGCTTGCGCCGATGGTTCTGATTTCGGTAAATTTCATGTGGTTTTCCTCCCGCCAATTACCGTTCGGTAATTTTTATCGTGCCCGTATCGTAACAGTCTCCACCGCAGCCTGTCAAGCATTTTTGAAAAGTTTTTGCAATATTTTTTGAAGTTTGCATTTCCGTTTACCAAACAGGCAAAAAATAAGGGCAGGGCATATCGCCCTGCCTCATATCACATCATGCTCCGAGGAGCTTCATCAGCCTGTGCGCATCCTCTTCTCCGATGGGAGAGATCGAGCTGACGCCGCCTTCCCACTTGACGTAGTTCGCAACGTAGTATCGGCCTTCGTCGTCCCGGTACAGTTCGCAGAAGATGTCCTTGCTCTCGTCGGAGTGGCAAATGGCATCCGCCTTGTATGTATCGTACCGGACACCGTTCACGAGCATCCGCAGCCGCCCTCCGACGCCCTTGCGTCTGGGACGAACCTCCTCGCTGGTGCTGGCCTCGACGATCTTCATCTCGTAGCCGAGGATTCCGAGCATCTTCTCGAACTCGTCCGCTGAGATCGTGCCGCGCCGAAGCCTATTGCTTGCCCCTTCCGGAGACCAGCCCATCTGTTCAGCGATGTCTTTCTGCTGCATCGGGCTGCGCTTAATCAAGTCTCTCAGGATTTCTGTCGGCTTCATGCCGTCACCTCCAACCTGTATTTCCATACAAGTATAGCATGGCTGTTTACTCACGTCAATATTTTCCGCAGTACACATTATCGTTTATTTCCTCCTTTCTTCACCTTTTTCTTTGCGGGACGCACAGCTGCCGCAGTCGCTTTGACGCACACCTCGACTGATTTTGCCGTCAGGAGAACGGGAAGAGCGCACATCTTTAGTGCCATTTTCATTGCCTTCATCTGCCACTGCTCCCAAATCCGTTGTCGCCACGGTCGGTATCATCGAGACTATCCACCAACTCCAGCGGTACTGACGCATACGGCAGAATGACGAGCTGCGAAATCTTGTCGCCGGCATTTACTCTGTAGTTGAAGCCGCTGAGGTTGTGCAGCTTTACAACGATACTGCCGGTGTATCCGGCGTCGATAACACCGTCACTGACGATGCCGTGCCTCACATTCAGGCCGCTCTTGCTCTTCAGGAAGCCGACGAACCCTTTCGGGATGGCAACGTGTACTCCAGTGTCGAACGTGGCTGAGTCCTTCGCCTCCACGATGCAGGACTCTCTCGCGTACAGGTCAAGACCTGCGTCCATCTCGTGTGCTCTCGTTGGCATCTTTGCCCCTTCATCCAGCATGATCCTCATTGTTCTGTCTCCTTTCAGTTCTTTGCGAGCAGGTGCTCGAACATCTGCTCGTACAGGCTCTTGTACATATCGCGCTCGGTCTGGAGGCGAATTACCTCTTCGCTGTTTTCAGAAGCATGGGGGACGCTCACCTCTACCGGAACGGCCTTTTCTACGGTCTTTTCGACCGGCTTCTCCACGGCCTTTTCGACGGCCTTGACCTGCGGCTCACAGTCGATGCCGAGGCTGATTGCCAGTGCTGCGTCAATCATCTTCATCTCCTGATCGGTGCAGTGGTCAACATAGTCACCGATTCTTTCGAGGGATACGCTCGTGATCTGCTCACAGAGAGCCACGGACGGCTTCTGTGCGCTACGGATGGCGATGTGCGTCGGCAGGTCAACCTTCGGTCTGGTGGTGAGGTAGACAACCTCTACTGTCTGCGCGAACTCGTTGTTCTTATCGTTCGATACGATGATCGCCGGACGTCCAGACCACTGCTCACTTCCGGCGCTGGGCGCATACTGGCTGCGCTCAACATAGTAGATATCTCCACGCTTGATTCCCATTTTACTTTCCCTCCTTGCCAGTAATCAGCTCCGCATACGGGAGCGACTCAATCCAGTCGCAGAACGTATTCCACTCATTGAGCTTATGATGCCGGCGCGAGCGGTACATATTCGCCAGCACCTCGTAGTTCAGCATGACCGTCCGGCGCTGGTTGTAGCTGCTCGGCAGGAGCTGAATCATCTGCCACCAGTATTCCTTGTCCTTCGTCTCCAGATACAAGTTGCGGCATTCGTTCAGCATCACAATCGTTTGCTGCAAGAGGCGATAGGGAGAGCCAACGCCGCTGCCAATGTCAATGCAGCTCAGATGCTCATGGCTGAAATCATCACGCTCGAATTTCTTGTCAGCGATCTTGTGCATCGTGGAGCACGAGTTTGCGACCGTACCGACCTTGTAAGTATCGGCCTCCTTCCACCAGTACAGCGGAGCAGTGATGTCGAGGTACACGGCGATCATCCGCATAAACTTACGGTGGTCGGTGCCGGAGTTACGAAGACGATTCATGAGGTCATAATCATTTGGGCCAACACGATAATTTGCCGGCTTGATAATGCTTCCAAAATTGTCTCCGATAACATCACAAAATCCACTATCGCTCTTATTCCAAGAGTTCATGGGGTTGCGCATCCCACGGATGGCTGCTTCCCAGCCCACGACCTCTACGTTTTCAATTTTCAGCATTCTTTTGTTCCTCCAATTCCATCAGCTTGTCCATGTACCAGTCGGCCTTGTCGAGGTCTTCCTGACCGTTCTTATCGGCGGCTCTGTAGCGGTACTTGTGGACGTTGCACTTGCAGAATCCGATCACAGCGTCCACGCCAAACAGAGCGACCATTTCATCGATGCACTCATGCTTGCCCTGATAGTGGGCAGGATGATCTACCTTTTCGCCGCACTCTTTGGCAATCGCGTCGTACCACGCACTCAACACTTCGGGAGGTGCATCTTCCGGAGCGTTCTTTTTGCAGAAGAACTCTTCGCCTCTGTGTGAGCACAAGCATTTTCCGTTTTCAAAATCGTATTTCTGCCGAGTGCAGTAGTCCCTGACAGCCTTGATTTTCTCCTCTCGTGTCATTCTTTCACCTCCTCAATGAACACCGCGCCGGACGCGATGTCCCTCTGCGTGTATCCGTGAGCGATCAGGAAGCCAAGCGCTTTCGCCTCTGTACTGAACATCTTCTCGTTGCCGTCGTCATCGAGCACATACACGTTGCCGTTCAGAGTGCAGGTGTCAGGCATCCCGATCACATACCCGGCAATCTTCTTGGCTCTCGGCTTGCTGCTCCAATCGAGAGCTTGTCCACATCCGGGGCAGAACTTCGCCTCCTCATCGAAGTCCAGCTCGAAACGTCTGAAGCAGGACGGGCAGACAGCGGTGTCATAGACCAGCTCTCCGGAAGTGCCATCGTATCCATCAGCCTCATAGTCGAGCTCTTTGGGAATCCGCTTCTCAAGCGCTTCCATACCAATCCGGCAGGCTTCGTTCACAGGTTCGATGCTCTCATACTGCTCCCGGTGCTCAGGGTCGAGGATTTCAATTGCTCTCTCAATCTTCACGAGAACACCACCTCCCCGAACAGGGCAAACTGCACCATCGTGTCCGCTTCGTTCGCGTCGATGTTGAAGATGTCCAGCTTCCCGCTTTCGTCGAACCAGTCTTCGCCATACCCGTCCATGAAGGCCAGTTCAATGCCAGTCAGCAGCTTACCGCGTGTCAGAATCCATGTGGCGCTGCTTTCTCTGTCATAGAGGCAGAGCTTTCCGCCTCTTGAGATCTGATCGCTGGCATACTCGCCGAGGTACTTTCCTCCGACGACTTCCACCCTCGCGCACCACTCAGAGGTGACGCCACCATCCAGCGCACAGCTCATGATGCCGTCGATGTCCTCGTCTGTGAGATATACCTTTCTCACAAGTGAAACTGCGTGTTTCTGCTGTCCCATGATCTTTCCTCGCTTTCTTATGTAATCTTGTAGAGGACGCCGCTTGTCCACGCGCCCTTGTAGGTTCCGACCTCACCGTTCAGGTCGAGCAGAATCTCTTCCATACCCTTCAGGTACTTCCGGTACAGTCCCATCTGAAGCCCGACTTTTTCTTCACCACCGTATTCACCTTCTTTCTGAATCAGCTCGATTGCCATACTCCACTGGTTATCCTCGCAGACAACGTAGAACAGGTCGTTTTCGAGTAGCGCCAGTCTCGTGTCGGAAATCCACTTATCGACGAACTCGAAGCTGGGGAAGCGCCGGCGCATGGCCTCGCAGAACTCATACCGAAACTCGTCCAGTTTCCACTGGCTCTCGACCTCGTCGTACTCGTAGCCATCCTCATCGACGTCTCGCAGGGAGCGGCAGTCATATACGTCGTTCTCTGCGTCCACCAGCTTGCTGTAGACATCGAGGAAATCATTGTCCACGAAGTACAGCCCCTCCGCTTTTCCGAAGGTGCAAACATTACCTCTGCTCATTGTCTTCATCCTCCTCTCAGTACGTTTCGAGCATAGCATCTTCGAGGTTGCCGCAGGCTTCCTCGACGCTGTCATACGCAGAATCCAGACTGTCAGCTGCTCTCTCCGACTCCTCATAGCGTGTGGAGCCTTGCAGGTTCTCCGGGATATTGTCGAGGCACTCACGTTCCTCGTTGCTCAGTTCCTCAACCGACGTCTGGAGGTCACGGAGCTGGTTCAGGACGTTCTCGATTGCCCGGCGTCTCACTTTGTTCATCAGATAACGCCTCCGTCCGCAGTGATAATGCAGTAGCAATCACACCCTCCGTTGCTCCCGCAATACTCGTTCCCGGCCTCGTCAATCCAAAGCGGGTAGTGGTGCTTGTTGTCCATCCCGTAGTAGACATCAGGCAGTCGTTTCAGCTTACCGACGACCTCGAACCCAACGCTTTTCGCGTATTCTCTTATGCTCATTGCTTGTCCCTCCTTACTGCCAGATGCTTGCATAGTCATCGTTTTCGATGATGTCGCCATCCCGCTTCACTTTCTCGTAGATCGCGGTGATGATGTAGTCGATGTGCTCGGTGTCGTAGCCGAGTCGGCGAAGGTCGTGGTCGAGCTGCAACTCACGAATCAACATTTCGCCTCCGCCCGAATAGACGTCTTTGATCTTGAAGTTCATACAATTTTCCTCCTATCACTTACCGTTCGGTAAGTTTTATCGTGGTCACATCGTAACAATCAGTTTCGCTGACAGTCAAGCATTATTTGCAAAGTTTGATGAAAATTTTTATGGATTTTCTTTTGCGTCAATCTCGCACAACTTGTCAAGCTCTCCGCTCAGGTATAGTGCCATTGCTTCGATAACGATACCGTTCGTGATTGCGTCGATTTCGTCATACGAGACATCTCCCGGCTTATCTTTGCGCTGACCAGCAGTTTTCTGAGTCATAGCTCTCTGTAGGAGTGCGCAATTCTCTTTGAGCGCTGGTATGTTCGCATTCTGACCGCCAATTTGCAGGAAGCTCCACATGGCGCTCAGTGCGTCAGCCTTCACTCTTTTGCGATCCATTCTTTCAGCTCCCATCTGAGCGCCGCAGTTCTGGCAGTAGTTTGCGTACTGATATCCTTGGCCGAACAGTTCGAATGTGTGGTTGTAGTCAAACCTGCATTTGCAGGCGGAGCATCCACACTTGGCGCAGCTTCAATGATTTCGATTGCGGTGTTCCACCTGCGAGCGTAGGCCTTTTCTTCAAAACAGTCCGGGTTTGCTTTACCTATCCCAAGAGCATCTGCGTCAATCAGCGATGTACAGATCGGCATACTGCTGCTGTACCGTTACCGTCCCAAGGCCAGAGACTTCTTCTTCCAAAAATATCTGGAGGTTCGGTGTGATGCCGTTCCGCACAGCATCCTGCAACTTGTCAAACGGCAGCAAGTTTGGCGTATCTTCTGTCATTGAGAAATCAACTTCCACAGTCGCAACATATTTACCTTTAATCATCTTTCGTACCTCCATCCGTTATCTCGCACCTGAAACGCATCTCCGAGTTGTACCGTCTCCGGATAATTGTACTGGGTGGTCTGGATGGCGTACTTATCGATCTCGGTTGCATAGTATGTCGCCACATCCACGCCAAGCTTATCCAGTGCGATATGGCCGCAGCTCATGCCGTCGTACATGGATAACACCTCCACCGGCTCCTCTGCCAGCCCGTCAAAGTGGCTCATGATATGGGCGATCACGTCCACAGTCCAGCCGTTGCCAAGCATTTTATACGCTTGGGTGTTGCTGACGGGGAATACATAGTTATCCGGCACGGTCTGGAGACGCTTACACTCCGGCACGGACAACTTGCGGATGAGGTAAAAGCCGTCGGCCAGTCTAATGGGGTACTCCTTGCCTTTGATGGTGATACTCCTGTTGCACACCTGATAGATTGGCAGTTTTGCGCCGACTACTTCGCCCATCATAGCATCAACGCAGACAGGGATGGCTACGCAGGTCTTGCGATCTATGACGTTTCCTACCATGTTCCTGATACCGTCTTTGTAGTAGGTGGCTCGCAGACACTGGGCTTTCCCATCGACAGTATCGTTTACCGGTATGGCAACTTTATTTCGTTGTCTTCTTATAATCACATCCTCCGCCGTTGCGCTATGGCCTGATGCTGTCAGCGCACAGCCTTTCTCGCACCAGTGGATGCCCGTCTCCAGAATATCCCGCAGCAGGATGCCTCTGTCCTCCGGTTGATCCACACGGACTTGGCTGTATGTACCGTCCTGCTCACGCTTGCCCGCCCAGTAAAGCCGCTGGCGTTTCTGTGCCGATACCAGCGCCGAATTTATAAGCACTGGCTCCACACCCAGCTCTGACGTGATCTGCGCCCGGATAACAGCTGACATGGACTTGTTATTCTCATACAGGAAATAGTCGGGCTGGTACTTGTCCCGTGCGAGACGGTAATTGAGGAACAGCTCCCAGCCGATTCCACTGGCTTCCGTCTCGCGGTGCTTGTTCTGCGCAATGCTCCAATGGGTGCATGGGCTTCCACCAATCAGTAATTTCATCGTTCTTTCCCCTCCTTAATTTTGTCCATCAGCAGCAGCCGTACACCCTGACACAGAGCGTAGATCAAATCATCCTGCCAAATGTCACGGCTATCCTTGACCCGGCACATACCTGTCTCGATGGCATCCAGTGCCTCAACCAACTCCTCACGCTTCATGCCCCTTCACTCCTCCTCTCCAAATTTCCTGTGCGGCGCTCCCGGGATCCATACTTGTGAACGGCAAGCGTAGCATATCCCATCCTCTTTCCATGCGCCTTGACCGTATTTGCATTCGCCGCACATCGGCATCGCTGTCATCTTCCTACCACAGTGTGGGCAATAGTCCGTGATCTCTCTCGCATTCGTCCCTTGACCACGCCGGTATCTGGCAAACGGCATCCACATTCCGCAGCTGGTACACTGCGGTGTGTCTGCCTCATATGCTCTCCATTCAGCCATTGTCAGCCCTCCTGTTCCATCATTTCCTCAATGCGGTGACACAGTTCATCAGTCACGTCATTGCCGTACATCAGTTCTTCAAAGGATGTACCGTCGCCATTGCTTATGGACTCGACATCAACGCCGTGTTTCTCAAGCCAATTAGCAACCTCAAGGTCGTATTTTGCTGCCTGACGAGCATGGCTGGCGCATAGGTGCATCTTTGAGCGAATGTAATTTGGGATAACCATCACTCCACCTCCTGCGTCCAAAACTCACGGCAGCAATCATCACAGGCCTTACACAGTCCAGTACGTTCGGTTTCATCATCAGTGCAGCTAATATCGGCATCCAATAACTTCGGGCAAATGTTTACAACACCGCCACTGTCTCTCGTCGCATTCGGCCACTGTTCAAGAAACACACTCTGCCGGGTCTTACGTGGATGCTCCTTCGCCCACGCCTCGACGATTTTAACGGATCTTTCGGGGTTTTCAAACATCCACAGATAGCATTCGCTCATCACCGGTTTTTCTTCATCCACGCGGCATCCTTCGCAATCCGGCGAAAACGAATTACACATTCTTGCTATTTCCTGCAAAAACTTCACAGCATCCATATTGTCAACCTCCTATCTCTTGTGATTCTTCCCCCGCTGGGCGCTCCGCCATCCGCGCCGGAACATGGACTTCCTCCCGGCTGTAACTGCGCCTACAGTAGTCCCATAGTCCCGCCCCAGCCGCTGGGCTTCATATTCCCGGAAAGCCTCGCAAGCCTTCCGGCAGGCCCCGCAGGGGAGCCTGTCCTGGCAATCTTTTACGCAGGGGCTTTTCATCTGGCTCACCTCACGATCTTTTCCCGCACACCCCACCGCAAAACGGGCATCTTCTGATCTCAATCATCTTTTTCCTCCTCCAGTGCCTTCTCCGCCTCCTCGCGGGTCAGGAATACGGTCTTGCCAATATCGGCCTGCTCGAAAGATATTTGTAAAATGTGTTTATCTCTCCGTTGCTTCCCATACCGACAAGCGCTTCGCACAGCGAGTCCTCAACAATTTCTCCGTCCTCGATGATATACAGCATACTTCTGATGCTCTGCGTGAGGACTGGCCGCACAGGCAGCACCACCAGCCGCCCGGCCTTGTCGGCCTCTGCAAGCTGACGGAGGCGTTCATAGCCGCCTCCGATGCTGTTCAGCACTGACATCATGGCGTTCCATTCGCCCCATAAGCTGTGTACTTCAGCAGGCGTCAGCCGGGCATTCATGTACTCTTGGAGCAGTACGCAATGTGCTGCCGGAACTGCCATGCAGAACCCACCAACAGCAGTACAGTTTCCGTTGTCGGCAGCCATATACTCACACCTCTTGCAGTTAACCATTGCAGGCACCCTCCTCTAACGGTTCGTAGCCTGTGCAGGCCGGCCTGCTCTGCACAACATAGCGCGGCTCAATCTTCCCACTTGGGAACTCGGTAGACACCCTCATCTGCGTCTGCGTCTTGCAGAAACCATGCGCTGTCCCGTTTTCTCTTCCGAAATGAACGCAGTTCCCACAGACCGTCCCCTTCGGCGCACGGGGCACAATCTTGAGCCGCCCCTCCGCATCGGCGTTCATGAGTTCGACGATTCTGCTGAACGTAACGCCTTTGCTGATGCACTCATCCTCGAAGGTCTTGTAGTCGGCGCATACCTTCGGAGGAAGGCCGGTGTCCTCATACTCTCCGAGACGATCAATAGCATCATCAAGACGGTTACACTCCTCGCAGTTGTTCGGGCAGTTCGGTGCCTCGGAGCACTTCAGATAGTAGCCGTCCTTCTCCACATAGTGTCTCTCTGTCAGTCTGTCCATTCTTCTGCATCCTCCATAATTGCCCCGCAATGAGGGCAGCGCTCAGTAACGTTTTCTGGCTCGTAGCCGCACTCGGAACAGTGACAGCCATCAATGCCGTAAACCCACTCGCCATAGGTCACAGGCTCTGCATCCACATCCTGCGCTTCATTCAGTATGCCAAGTATCTCTTGGTACACTTCCGTTCCGGTCATCTGTCGGTATGCCATCTGCTTATCAGCGGACGTGATCTTTCCGGCCACTTCCGCACGTCTGATAAGTCCTTTCATATACTCGCCCCATCTCCTCTCGTGTATGCGTATTTCATTCTGCGCCTCCTCTCATAAGCTCATCTGCGACATCAATCGCTCCAAGAACCTTCGCAGAAAAGATGACCAAATCATCTCTTCCTGATGCAACATTCTCCAAGTGGCACTTCACCCAATGCTGCTTTGCGCTCTTTCTTGCTCCGGCGTCTGCCATCATGTATCTCACCATGTACTGCTTGTAGAAATCCATCCAGCATCAATCTCCAATGTAGTATCTGCTCTCGTACACGGTATCATCATCGAAGCAGTACGAGTAGCTAATGTCGTGGTACGGGGCGAACTCAAAGTACACTTCAACGCACGTTTTTCCGCTCGGGTAGCCATACTTCTCGTTCTCGGTTTTCTTGACTTTGCAAAATGCAATGAATTCATCGCGGGTCATCACGGGACTGAGCCGTCCGTCATCCGGGATGCCCATTGCCTCGAAGAACAAACGTCTGCGCTCCTGTTCTTGCTGCTGGTACGCAGCAGCCATTTCATCAAAGTCGATCATTTCTTCTTTCCTCCTTCAATTACGTCGATTAGGGCGATGAGCGCATAGCTGATTGTTCCAGCACCAACGATGGTGCAAACAGTTCCAAGCCACTCCATCTTTCGTACCTCCTTACATCGTTTCAAGCATGAAGTCCCATTCGCGGACATACCGCTGGGCTTCTTTGATCGTCTCGAACTTCGGAATCTCCCATCCGATGTTCTCGTACAGGATCTTCATGGTGCCGGCCTCATCTACTTCCGTCAGGTAGTAGTTGTCCGTCTCACGCTTCCGGCCATACTTTGGGTTGTTCTGGACGTAGTACCTTCTGCCGTTGTTGGCGAAGTTGCGCCTTCCGTTGATTGTCATCGTTGTCGCCTCCCGAACTTACTGATTGGTAAGTTTCTATGGTCACATCGTAGCAGGCGATGCCGCTTGCAGTCAAGCATTATTTGCAATTTCGAGAAAAATTTTTTGAAGTTTTCGTTTGCGTTAATCATTCGGGCAAGAAAAGCTGGTGGCCAACCTTCCGCAGCTATTGCTGCGACTGCCGAACCACCAGCACTATGTACGCTATTGCAAGCACTCAACGTTTCTCTCCGAGGTGAAGAACGCCTCACCACTTTCGGTTCTCAGTCCGAGCCTCACCTCCCAGCTCCACCAGTTACCATACTTGGAGTAGTTTCTCATGCCGACCCAGAACACGACGCCGGTCGTGCCGATAGGGACTTTGCGGCCACTGACGACCTTCACGGGCTTATCGAGGTAGTCCTCAAAGGCACTGACCTCCATCAACGCCCCAGCGTTCTCTCTGGTGGCGCAGGCCATGCGGTAGTCGCTTTTCTGCTGAGCAGTCATCGCTCTGAACTGGCTCGCGGTCATCTCATTCATCCTCCTCGTCGTCGTATTCGCATGGAGCGGGCCAGTTGGGGTCAGCGTGGCAGATCGCAAAGCCGGCTTCCTCATCGAACCAATACAGGCTGCACTCTGAGCACTTCATTCCGACACCTCCTTGACAATCTTGAGCGCCTTCACTGCACACGCCCCGTCCTTGCCACTCCAGTAGCTTTCCGCCCACTCTGCAAGCCACTGCTCTTTGTGGTTGGGATCAAAGGTCTTGTCATACCGAAGGTCATATGTCTCTCCGAGATAAGCACATTCTCCTTCTACCGTGATTGAGACGCAATACCCATTTCAGCACTGCTTAGGGCTATATGCAAAGCGGCATTTCAGGTTCATTGTAAGTTCGGAGCACATTCCGGCAGGTGTCTTGGTGCCAGCGATGGTCACGGTCATCTTGTAGTTCATGTCGATTTCTCCGTTCGTTCTTTTTGTGGCAAGGAATGACAGGCTGGGGACTTGACATCCGGCTAATTATGTACTACAATCATTCCTGCGTGGAATTGAGATTGAGTGCTTTCTCGGCGGCTTCGATGATTGCTGAGATTGCCTCAGTCTCTTTTTCTTTATCCAGAAGAATCAGAGCTTTGCTGTCATCCAAGCGTATCGAGATTTTTTCGGTAGTGGTTGTGACCTTCTCCCTTGAGATTATCATCCGATCACCTCCTTCCCTTTGAATTTTTCCTCCTTTCATCTGGCATCCAGCCTGTCATACGGAAGCCTTACTGTTTGGTAATTTGTTTTCCGTAAGCACATCGTATCTTACTTATCGTCAAGCTGTCAAGCATTTTCGTTAAGATTTTTTCAATTTTTGTGGAATAAACAAATGCGTTTATTTCAGCGGCTCTGGCGCGTCTATATACAGTTACGAAGTAACTGTATTATTCTTTTTGTTTCTTTTATATTTGTTTATATTATATTGCGCGGGATTGTCCGAGGACTTTCCTCTGGACAGTCACATTGCAATGGCTGGACAGCTTTTGGAGCGCTTAAAATTCTTTGTGAGCTGCTTTGGCTTTGAAGGTGTAATTATATGGGGTCTATCTCAAAAGGCGACTGGGGCGCTTTTTGTCAAAAGGACTCTCTGGATTATCTGCCTTTTGCAGCATGATGTCTAATCTCCTGAAAAACAAAAAAGACCCTCACCAAAGGATTTCTCCAATGGTGAGGGTCAACTCATTTCTTGTATTTACTTTCTCTCTGTGGCTACTTCATGCTTGCAATCAGCGCTTCACCAGCACCCTTGATGATGGCAGTGATGTCAACGCCGGCAGCATTCAGTACACCCTTTGCAGCATCGGACATCTTGGCAAGCGCACCATCAATCAGCATCTTGCCGAGTTCGTTGATCTCATCCTTGCTCAGCTTGCCATCGGCGCTGGCCTTCTTCAGGCCTTCGACGGTGGTCTGCTGCAATTCGAGGACGGTCTTCTCTGCCGCTTTCGTGGCTTCCTCCGTGGCGGCAGAGATGTTCTTCAGCTCCTCACGCTTGCCGATCTTCGCGGTCAGCCACGCGCCGAGAACGCCGATCAGGGTGATGAGCAGAGTCGCCACGATCTGCACAGCATTTTCGATGATAACTTCGGTCATGATTTTTCTCCTTTCATTTTAGTCGCTCAGCTGAGCAGCTCGTTCACTCTCTTCTGGACAGCGGCATAGTCGTAGCCAGCGGATTCGAGCTTGCAGCGGCGCTCAGCGCCGTTGCCCCACTTGCCGGCAATGACCTCACGGGCGATCTCGTCGATAGACTTCTTCGCTGCGCCACCAGCGACGGTGATGGTGCTGAGGTCAACCCAGCCATACACGCCGTTGATGTACGCGCCGCTGTCGTTGACAGCACGAAGGTGGATGGGGTGCTTGCCGTTGTACTTGGCAGTCACCTTTGCCTTGGACGCCTTGACAGCGGAGCCAGAAGTAGCGTTTGCGCTCGTATAGTGCTTGCCGCCCTTGAACTCCACGATGTCACCGACATGCACGTCCAGTGTGGCGGGCTTGCCCGGCTGCTCCGGCTCTTCCTTGCTGTTCAGCAGCTCATTCACACGATCCTGCACGGCATCATAGTTGTACCCCGCCTCCTCCAAATGCTGGCGGCGGTCGGAGCCATTGCCCCACTCACCGCGAATCACCTCCCGGGCAACCTGATCCACGGACTTGGCGGGTGCGGCCTGCTCTTTCTCCCGGAAGGTCACGCCGAAGTAGTCGCAGATGCCCCGGGCGATGGTCTCACCGATAAGCCCGGTATTTTCCACAATCCACTGAGACGCAGTGGGGTTGTCGTGGAACTCGCACTCGATGTAGGCCGTAGGGGCGGCAGGCACCCGCACCTCGTAGAGGGAGGCGTCTACCCGGATATTCTCGCTGGTTCCGGGGGTGATAGGTGCCAGACGGGCGAAGATGGCCTTGCAGGCTTTCATGCCCTCACCGCCGCTGTTGAAGCAGAACATTCTTGTACCGGAGGTCTCTCCGTTAAATGCGTTGGTGTGGATGGGCACATGGAGGTCGGCACCGAAGGCGTTGGAAGCCGCGCACTTTTCCTGCATGGATTCATCGTGCATCAGCTTCACAGTCACGCCGCTGCGCTTCAGGGCGGCCTTGCAGGCTTCGGCGATCTTGCCGCACTGTACGCCCTCTGTGGTGGCACCGTAGGCGTAACGGTTATCGTACTGGTTGCTGGGGGAGAGAAATACCTTAGGCATTTACATCGCCCCCTTCGGACACCTCCGGCAGGCCCGCCACGCTGGTACCGATGGCGGCCACGGCGGTCTGTGCCACGGTCTTTACGGCGCGCAAGGCGTCGGCCTTTGCCCACTGTTTCCAATTCTTTTTCATTTTCTGCTCCTTTCTGTGCCCGGGTCGGGCACATACAAAATTTATTGATGGGACTTTTCCGAATCCGCGATCCGGTGGTTAATAACTTTGATCTGCTCCTCCTCCCTGATGCAGTCATTTGTGAGGCAGTTCAGTTCTCTGATCTCGTCGGCTCTGCTCGAACTGCCAAGGTAGTATCGAGCCAACGCTCCGAGCGTGTCTCCTCTGCGGGCAATGTGTACACGAAGGGGGGGGGGGGCACAGGGGCCCCCCGT